>Ga0209702_10000702_pt1 | contig 69826 bp, 47 predicted proteins | sample FRY01_FD_187210 | JGI IMG/M metagenome (GOLD analysis project Ga0209702, IMG submission 187210) | Freshwater microbial communities from Lake Fryxell liftoff mats and glacier meltwater in Antarctica - FRY-01 (SPAdes) (version 2) | ecosystem: Environmental > Aquatic > Freshwater > Ice > Glacier... | reverse complement strand
AGTAAATTTCCTGTTCCAGCCGCACAATCCCAAATATAATATTCATCTTGCCAATCTTCGCCAAGTACATCGGCTAAATACTTTTGCGATAACTCTACCCATATTTGTGGAGTATAAAAACTACCTTTTCTCTCACGGACATCTTGAGGTACAAGCAAATCTCTACGACTAACGATATAATCCCAATATTCTTCTTTTGGTGGGCGTTCGTACTTATTCCAAAATTGAGTATGTGTTACTTGGTTATCTTTAAATCCAGTCGTACTATGGGTAAAAAAGCCAGAACTCATCAATGTTCTTGCAAATTCATATTTGTCTTTTTTCAGCAAAACGAACAATTTATCTTTTAGTGTTGTATTTTCTTCTGATAATAAATCTGCAAGATAAAAATCACCATCTATAATATTATTTTTTTTTGCCAACTCCCAATCAGCTGAAATAAATGGCTTTACAGAAGTTAACCACTTATTATAAATTATCATAAAGTTGTTTTTGTCAATTCGAATTTTATTTATACCAAATTTCCCAACGACAAAATTTAACTTTATGAAATTTTTAAGTTCCTTTTCATCTTTATCATAATAAAAAAGTAAAGCATTTTTTTCAATTATACTTTTGACTTTTTCATGAATTAACGAAAATTCTTTGGTATTATAATTAGATGGAGCAACATTCCAATTAAAATCATTAACATAAAATATTTCTGTAATTTCACTATAAGGAACAAATGCAATTTTTTCGCTATCTATTGCACCCAAAAAAGGCGGAGGATTACTTTTGTCAAAAGTTCGTGCTTTACCAATTGTAAGTATTAATTGAACCAAAGAATTATAGATATCAGAAGTGCCTTTCTTCGCTTCTGCCCAAAGTAAAGATTCTTGCTCAAAAAGTTCCCCTTTTGATTGGTGCATTGTTACACAAAAATCAAGATTACCGATGATTTTGGTGCAGTCAAATTGCCAGAAATAGTTTTGAGCAATTTTATTTTTTAATTCTTCTTCACGTATATCAGTATAAGCCATAATTTTCACCAATTAATAAGAATATTAAGACTAAGAAAGTGGAAAAATGTTGTAAAAATGAAATTTATATTAACTCCCAAAGTATCTCTAAATTTGATATTTCCTTTAAAATTAGTTTATTAAAATTATTTATTTTAATTGTACCAGCTAAATCAAATAAATATACAGAATTATTGTTTAATTGATTTACTAATTCTTCAGATAAAAAAGGTTCTATTCTTGAATATATTGAAGAACTTAAGAATTTACCTTTATCAAGCATCTCAATCTTTTCAAAATGCGATCTAACATCTTTTATCAATATACTCCTCGTAGTTTTTTTTTCTAAACATTCTGTTAAATATTTAATTTTCGTTTTTAATAAATCTATTTCTTTATCTCTGGCACTTATTTTTATTTCGTATCCAGTAATTGTGTTTTTGAACATTTCCATATAAAACCTCTTAATTTATTATTTATTATTTTTACAAAAATAAAAAAAATTAATTAAATAATGCGATTAAGTTATCCAAAAAAAACAGCAATTTTTCCACAGATTTATTGAATAACTAAAATAATCTTACACGTAAAAAAACAAAGGAGTCGGAATAAATTCCAGCTCCCTTGAGTTGTGCAGTATGAGATTAAGAGAAATTATTTCATTATGATGAATTTAACAGATTTGCTAATATTATTTTGGCTGATAATTACAAAGTAAGTACCGTTAGTCATATTATTAGTTTGTAAATCTAATTCATTCAAACCTTCTGTTGTATTAGTATTAAATTCGCTAATTAATTTTCCAGCTTGGTCAATTATCATAATATCAGCTTTACCTTTTTGAGAATTAAATTCAATTTTTGCACTTGTAGTTACAGGCATAGGAGAAATTTTGGCACCTGTAACTGTAAAATTATCTTCTACACTCATTGCTAAATTTGCTTCCATTTCCATAGCTCCATTAAATTTAATTCCATTTTTGTAATCAATAATTATATCAGCCGAGCCACCATAAAAACCAAATTTATCACTGATGATTCTAAATTCACCCTCAGGTAATTTATTGAATTTAAAGTTACCTTCACTATTTGTAATTTGATAATCTAATACATCGCCTTTTTTGTTCATTAGATATACAGTTACTCCAGATAGAGCTTTACTTTTTTGTGTTTTATCTCCAACTTTGATTTGAGAGCCTTTTTTACCAATTCTACCTTCAAATTCAGCATAACCATTTAAACCTGCTGATGTTAGTGCTTTGTGTTGGATTGTATGATAAATAGTTGTTTGTACATCATTTACTCCTATAACTGTTGCATCATTCCAGTTTAATGACGCAAAATTTCCACTTACATAATAACCAGGTATATGTAATACTGTCATTGGTACAGATAATATGATATATTTACCGTAAGGTAAGTTATCAAATGTAAATTCTCCATTTCTTGCTATAGAAGTATAAACTGACTGTCCATCATTTCTATTATCTAAATTTATTGCTAATACTGTTGCTGGTAATTGTATATCACTATCATCAACTACAGTACCTAATATTGACCCTAATTTTTCTTGATAAGGAGATAACGTGAAGTCAAAAGGTGCAAAATAATCTGCTTTGGGGTCTATAATTACAGCATCATAAAAGTTACTTGTTTCTGAGTAAAATTCATGTTCATATTGACTTATTTCAAATGTACTCGCCATTGCAATATAAGTATAATCATCAGAAATTTGAATTGTGTAATTACCTTCTGTATCTGTGTATGCATTATAAGTGTCATAGTCATGGTATTCCAATTCATTACCAAAAGTTGAATCTCTCTCACTAAGGATTCCTTTGTCGATTAATTCAGAAGGAATGAATTGAACAAAAGCGTTAGCAATTGGTTCACCAGTTTCTTGGTCTGTTACCTTTCCTGAAAATGTAACCATAACTGGCATTTGCATTTTTTCTAATTGAATGTCAAATGTTAATTTATCATTTATTTTAACCACTAAACCTTTTTCTGTACCATCAACAATATTATAATAAGGATTGTAATTATCTGTTTCAGAATAAACAAAATATTCTCCAGCTAATACTGGCAAAGAGTACATTCCATCTTCATCTGAATATGTGTAGTATGATTCATTAAACAAATCATCTCCAATAAACTCATCATCGTCTGATACATTTAAAGTATCACTAAAATCCATTGAATACATTGCTACAGTTGCATTTGGTATTACTTCGCCTGTTTCTTTGTCTGTAATTTGACCAGAAACAGTTGCATTTGGCATTTGGCTATAGTCAGAAACTAATAATGTAAATCCAGAAGATGCATAAGTATTTATAACTTCTCCATTCAATTCACAATTTTTAACTAATGCAATTACCTCAATATATTGTTTGCCCAAATTTTCTTGAACATTAGGAGCTTTTACATTACCATTTTTATCAATTGTTGCATTTTTTAGAGTAGTTTCTTCTATAGAATATTCAATATTACAATTAAACCCTTTTTTTATATAATCTTCTCTAACATTTACAGAGAAATTACTATTGACTGCAAATTCATCAGTTTTTTTAACATAAAATCGTCTAATTGTATTTTGATTACCATTGAAATATATTATATCTTTATAATTTACTTTAATAGAATTATTAATCTTCACAATCGTCGAAGTGTAGTGTCCACTGCAATCTGTAGAATAAAAAGTTATTTCTTGTTCTTCTGCATTAATTAATTCGAAAGTAAAGTTGAAAGAATTACCTTTTAATTTTTTTTGTGAGATAAGTTTTACACCTGCTTTAAAATTTGCATTAATTTGTAATTTACAACTTTCCTCTACTCCGTAATATTGAACTTCAACATCAAATTGCTCGCCTATTTTTGCATTATATTCATATTCGTTTGATTCTAAATAAAATCTATTTGATACTTCATATTTAAAAGCTATTTTCTGAGATATTCCACTTAGAATTTCCGTATTTTGTAATTCATAAGCAGCAACTATATAAAAGGTATAAGTTCCTTCATTTAAATAAACTAAATCTCTTTTATATTCTCCATCAGCATTAGCTTTTTCGATATCCAAAAGACTGAAATCATAAGCAAAATTAGAATCAAGTATGTTACTTGGTTCATATTTCCTGAATATTTTGAAATAAGTTGCCTCTGCAAATTGACCTTTCATAATATCGCCATTTTCCCAACTTAAGGAATAATAATACTGACCATTAATTTCAGCTCTATTTATAAATAGATTTTGTGGAGTGGCGGGCAATTTTTTTTGGGAATAAGCTTCAGCAAACATTGCTGAGAATAACATCAATACCGCAAATATTTTGAGCATTGGTTGTGTAATATGTTTTTTCACATAAACCTCTAATTAATAAAAAATTATAAAATATTTTTTTTCTTCTTAATCTCTTGTGCTTAACTTTTCTTAGAAATATTTCCTTTACAAATTGAGAGACACAACAAAATTAAATTAATCTCACTTTAATTCATAATTTATTTATTTATTTTTAAAAACTTATTTTTTCTTAATTTATCTACTACAAAAAAAAGACAAAGCATATTGACTTTGTCTTGTGTAGTGGGAATATTATTGCTTGTTCTTAAGCTTTTTTACAACTTCTTTTACTGAATCTAATGGAGATTGAGGTGTATAATTAAAATAGTTTATAAATTTACTGCTATTAAAATAATAGTCTTCTTTAAATTGATATAACATCTCTTGATTTTCTCTTAATACAGGCATGAATATACCTAAAAATTTTAAGAAAAAAGGACTTAAAACCATAACTCCTTCGGGTCCACCTAATTCATTTCTAAACATTGCAACAAGTTAGACTAGTAACTATTTTAAATTAGATAAATTTTTATTTATCTTTATATTACTAATAAACATATCGCCATTTTCTAAATTTCGACTATTATATGCAATAATACCTCCTTTATTAAGATTCAAAAGTTCATCCGAATATTCCTCAATAAAATTTGTTATATTATTTTGTTGAATAAGCTCAACTACTTTTAGCTCTCTCTCTGTTAAATTCATTTTTAATTCCTTAACTTATTCTTAAAAAAAGACAAAACCATTGCTAGTTTTGTCTTTTATTTTTTCCATTCAATATGACCATTAATTTTATTATTTTCAAATACTTCTAAAATTTCTAAACAGAATTTGATTAAATTTTCATCACCAGAGACTTTAGCTAAATCATATAATCTAATAAACATTTTCTTACCAGTCTCAGTCTGTTTTAAATTCTTTTTTAAATAATTATGTTGACCACACAAGATTTGACCATTTTCTAATATTGCTTTCCCTCCAAAATCTTTAGGTTTTATATGGTCAATATGTAGTTCTATACCATCTTTTTTACCTTTACCGCAGATAACACATTTATAATCATCTCTTTTCAAAATAATATTTTTTTGAGCAGGTGTAAAGTCCTCAAGTTCTCTACTTTCAACAAAGTCAATATCAAATTTATAGACACCTTTATTAACTTTTATCAAAAATCCAGCTTGACTTAAAGAACGAATTGCTCTATCAGGGTCTCTAAAGACTTCACCAGTTAATCTTTTCCACTTTTTTACTGCCCAATCTACAATTTCCCTATGATGAATATCACGATTGGGATTATCAGTAAAATATTCTTTTATTATATCTTTCTGGGTTTTCTTTGTCATACGAACTCCATAGAACCAACTTCATTTTGAACTCTACTTTTTATTAATTCACAATATTTCTTATCAATTTCAACACCAACACTTTTTCTTTGTAAATTTTGAGCAACTATTAATGAAGTACCACTACCAGTAAAAGGGTCAAAAACAACATCGTCTTGGTAACTAAACAATTTTATACAACGATATGGTAATTCTTTAGGGAATGGTGCGGGATGACCAATTCTTTTTTTACTTTCACCATTAAAAAGCCAAACTCCTTGTGTCCAATTTTTGAATTCTTCACCAGTAATATCTGAAATTTTACTACCATTAGTTTTTTTCCAATCATCTTTATATAAAACTACAATCAATTCCACAGGTGCAATAACAACAGGTGCAGATGCAGACTTCCAAGAACCCCAAGCTGTTCTTCTCGATATGTTACCCTCATTCCATATAATAGTTGTTTTATATTTCCAGCCAACTTTTTGAGCAATTTGCGTAAGATCTGCCCCAACTGATTTATGACCACCTTTATTTTTATCTAATGGTATATTAAGGCAAAATCTTGCTTGAGTTTTACTCCAATTATAACAATTCAACATCCATTGTTCAGAAAATTCTAAGTATTTTTCGTAACTCAACTCATCATCATTAGAATTATAATCAATACCAACATTATATGGAGGAGAAGTTACTATTAAATCAATAAATTCTTTTTTAAACAAACTGGTATCTAAAGTACTACCCTCATATAATTTAATGTCTAAATAATTAAAATATTCTAGGTTATCTGAAAAATCTAATTCAGATAGATTAGTTAAAATTATCCCTTCATCATTAATACTAAAATTTTCCATTTTCTCCTTGATTAATAATAAAGACAAAACCATTGCTAGTTTTGTCTTTTATTTTTTCTTCTTTACTTATTTTTTAGCTGCAGCCAGATGTTGTGCCGCAATCCTCGCAGACTGTACAGCTGCCGTTGCGTTTCACCCTAAGTGATGAGCAGTTGGAGCACTGTTCGCCAGTGTAACCGAATTGCTGTGCTTCGAGGGCGGTTTTTGCTATCATAACAGTACCACCTTTGCTTACTGTTTGTATAATTTCGCTAACTAACTCAAAAGAGTTATCCTCTGCTTTGATTATAGTATCAGAAAGCTCAGCTTTGGCTGTGATTAAGTTATTTGTAGTATTATTTATTGTGTTAGTTGTTGTTGTAGTCGAATTAATCTCTATCAATTTGGTTAAATTGTTGTTGTCAGTTTTGATTTCGTCAACGGCGTTAACGTGAATAAAATCAGTTCTATTCAAATAATCATAACCTAATGAACGGAAAACATAATCCAAAATAGAAGTAGAATTTTTGATTACTTCGTGACCATCAACATATCCAGCAGGTTCGAAACGAGTAAATGTAAATGTATCAACCAATTCTTCTAATGGCACACCGTATTGAAGTGCTTTGGATGCCAAAATAGCAAAACTATTCAGCAAGCCTCTAAAAGCAGCACCTTCTTTGTACATATCAATAAAAATCTCACCCAAAGAACCATCTTCGTATTCGCCAGTTCTAAGGAAAACTTTGTGTCCTGCAACGGTTGCTTCACGGATAAATCCAGAACGTTTTTTAGGTAATTTTTGTCTTGATGGTTTTGATATTCTGTTATCAATATGCTCTTGGAATTCTTTGGCACCCACAGTTTCGTCAAATGCTTCTTCATCACCCAATAAAATCATTTCATCAAGGTCGGCATAATTTACAGAGTTGAGTGGTTGTGAAAGTTTTGAACCATCACGATAAAGAGCAATAGCTTTTACCATCATTTTCCAAGATTTCATATATACTTCACCGATTTCAGAAACACTTGCATCGGCTGGCATATTTACAGTTTTAGAAATGGCACCAGAGATGAATGGTTGAGCAGCTGCCATAATTCTAACGTGAGCCATATAATTAATATATCTTTCACCTTTTTTACCACATTTATTTGCAGTATCAAATACTGGCAGATGTGATAATTTTAGATTTGGCGCACCTTCGATCATCATTGTACCACAAACGTAGTCATTTGCTTCGTCGATTTGAGTAGAAGTAAATCCTAATCCAGTCAATAAATCAAAATTTGCATCATTAATTTGAGCATCAGTAATTCCAATAGTTTTTAGGAAATCTTCACCCAAAGACCATTTATTAAAGGCAAATTTAATATCAAAAACATCATCTAATTGCTTTTCGATTAATTCAATTTTGGCGTCAGTAAAACCTTTTTCTTTCAAGCTATTTTTATTGATATTAGGGCAACCGATAAGAGTACCGTGACCTTTGCAATACTTTTCAATATCTTCGATTTGTTTGTCAGTATAACCTAATTTAATTAATGCTTTTCTAACAGATTGATTCACAATTTTGAAATATCCACCACCAGAAAGTTTTTTGTATTTGATGATAGAGAAATCAGGCTCGATACCTGTAGTATCGCAATCCATAATCAGTCCAATTGTGCCAGTTGGGGCAACAACAGTAGTTTGTGCATTACGGAAACCGTATTTATTACCTAACTCAACAGCATTATCCCAAACTTCTTTTGCACTAAACAAGATATTTTCAGGACAATATTTTGGATTAATACCAATTGGTCTGATAGTTAAATTTTCATATTCAGATTGTTCTACATTATAGGTAGCTCTTCTATGATTTCTCATAACTCTATTCATAGATTCTGCATTTTTTTCATAACCAGGGAAAGCACCTAATTCTTTCGCCATTTCGGCAGAAGTTTCATAAGAATGCCCAGTCATAATAGCAGTCAAAGCCCCAGTGATAGCTAATCCTTCTGGAGAATCGTAAGGAATACCTTGCACCATTAATAATGTACCAAGATTAGCATAACCTAATCCCAAAGTACGGAAATCATAACTTAGTTGTGCCATTGGTTTTGATGGAAATTGAGCCATCAAAACGGAAATTTCTAAGACCATAGTCCAAAGTCTAATAGCGTGTTTGTAATCATTCACCAAAAATACTTGGCTCTCTTCATCAAAGAACTTAATTAAGTTTAATGATGCTAAATTACAAGCAGTATCATCTAAAAACATATATTCAGAACAAGGATTAGATGCGTTAATTCTGCCACTTTCAGGGCAAGTATGCCATTCATTTATAGTGGTATCATATTGCAAACCTGGGTCAGCAGATTTCCAAGCACTTAGATTGATTTTCGCCCATAGGTCTTTTGCTCTAAGCGACTTACATACTTTGCCGTTAGTTCTCCATTTCAAGTCCCACATTTCGTCATTTTCGACTGCTCTCATAAATTCATTTGTAACTCTAACCGAATTATTTGAATTTTGACCACTTACAGTTATATAAGCTTCGCCTTCGTAATGTGTATCATAAGATTCGAAACTAAGTGAAGTAAATCCTTGTTTTACCAAGTCAATAGTTCTATCAATATAATTCAAAGTTACGCCACGGTGGACAGCATTTTTGATTAACTTATTTAATTTAGTATTAGTTTTTCTATCAGGATTATTTACAGCTTCTTCAAGTATAGCTTTTAAGAAAGTAGAGTTGATTTTTGAACCAGCAACTAATGCTGCAACTTTCTCTTCTTCTTTTGCTTTCCATTGAATAAATTCTTCAACATCTGGATGGTCAATATCAACAACAACCATTTTGGCAGCACGCCTTGTTGTCCCACCAGATTTGATAGCACCAGCTGCTCTATCAAATATTTTCAAGAAACTCATCATACCAGATGAAACACCACCACCAGAGAGCTTTTCGCCTAATCCTCTTAATTGAGAAAAATTTGAACCAGTACCACTACCAAATTTGAAAATTCTTGCTTCTCTTGTAGCCAAATCAAATATACCACCTTCGCTTAACATATCATCTTTTACAGATTGGATAAAACAAGCATGCGGTTGAGGTCTCGAATAAGCATCTTTAGATTTAGATAATTCACCATTACTAGGATCTACGAAATAATGTCCTTGTTCCGAACCAGTAATTCCATAAGCCCAAGCAAGTCCAGTATTAAACCATTGAGGAGAATTTGGAGCAGCCATTTGATTCATTAGCATATATACCAATTCATCATAAAAAATCTGAGCGTCCTTTTCGTTATCAAAATATTTATTTGTTTCGCCCCAATGTCTCCAAGTGCCGGCTAATCTATGAGCAACTTGCCTAATAGAGTTTTCAGCGCCCAAAATTTGTTTGCCATTTTCGTCTAAAAGAGGATTACCAGTTTCATCAACTTGAGGTACACCAGTTTTACGGAAATACTTTTGAGCCAAAATGTCAGTAGCTACTTGAGACCAAAAAGTAGGAACTTCAACATTGTTCATTTCGAATACTTTTGAACCATCAGTATTTTTGATAGCAGAGGTTCTAAAAGTGTAATTAAACAAATCATAAGCGGATTTGCCTTCTTGTGTAAATCGTCTATTAATTTTCATAGAGATTCCGTTTTAATAAATTTTAAAAAGATATAAGTTTATTTTAGCGTTTTTTAATTTTAAAATAAGTAATATTTTTTACTTATTTTTGTCATTTTATATTATAATTTTTTATTCTAAATTTATATTTGATATTTACATTTATTTTTGTCTAAAAATAAAATTAGTGTAAATTTAATAGAAATTTAGGAAAGTAAACATAGTCAACATCTTCACTCAGAATTCATCGCAAATTCATCTAATTTGAACAATTTTGGTTAATATTAGCCATATTTTGCGTAAAAATTCATACAAAGGGATAAAATGGCAAAATATAAATAATTCAAAATTGTAAAATTAGAGTATGCAAATAAACATAATTTTATGTGAAAAAAAACAAAATTTGTATTATGTTAAGAATTTCTAAATATGTATAATTTTTACATATTTTTCAACAATTAACACTAATTACTTATTAAAATAAATAAAACATCTGTTATTTATTTTATTGATTTTGAATGTCCCTACTATTCAGAGTTTCAACTAATAATTTTAGAATTATCAGAACAAAATATATTTTATCTACAACAAAAGTTTCAATTTTATTATTAATTTTATTATTATTAATTTTATTACTTTTGTTACTTTTGTATATTATTAAAATTCAAAGTTGAAATTCAAATATTCAAAAAATAAATAAATGATTGAAATAATAATTGAGTATCTAAAATATATAGATGTGACTCTATTTTATTTTATAAATGTAAATTTATCAAATGCTGCTTTTGATAAATTGATGCCATTAGTTACGAATCTGAAGTATTGGTTACCAATTTATTCGATTGGAGCAATATTTTTAGTTTATAGATATAAAATACGTGGATTGTTGATAATTATTTTATTACTTTTGACGGCTGGTTTGTGTGATTGGACAGGTGCAATTTTGAAAGATTTTTTTGATAGATTAAGACCTTGTTGGGAATTAAACAATATAAATTTATTGGTACCATGTGGAGCCGGAAAGTCTTTCCCATCTAATCATTCGGCAAATAATTTTGGTGCTGCTATAGTACTAACATATTTTTTTAGACAAAAATGGTATTATTATTATTTTGCAGCTTTATTGGTAGCGTTATCAAGGGTATTTATAGGAGTTCATTATCCCTTTGATATTTTTGGGGGTGCAGCTTTGGGCTCTATAATTGGGGTTTGTGTGATATTTTTATACAAAAGATTAATTTTGATGGAAAGAGTAAAAAAATTAATTGACCCAATAAAATAAAAAATCCAATTTATATATTTATTTATTAAAACATTTATAACATTTGTAATACAATTACGTGTAGTTAGTTGGTATAAAAATGAAGGGAGTTTTCAAAATATAAAATATCAATTTTAAACAATTATGAATGAACTAAATATTACTAAAATAGATAATCCTAAAATAAAAAATAAAGATAACTTTATGAATATTATACTAATATTTGGAGCTTGTCTAATATTTTCTGCTTTTTTAATTAGTGAAGGTATCAAAACAATATCTTCATCAAAAAATATTATTACTGTTACCGGCTCTGCCAAAGAATCAATCACCTCTGATTATGGGTATATTTCAATAAACATAACATCGAAATCACCGACATCTGATTTGGCTTACAGTAAGATAATTGAAAATAATAAAAAGATTATTGATTTTTTTAAGAAATTAAACTTAAAAGATGAAAGCTTTAGCATTAGTATGATTAATATTAATGAAATTGAAAAGTATAATCAAAATGGTAACCCAATTGGTGAAATATTATATTATCAAGGATCTGAGACTTTGACAATAGAATCAAGTGATGTTCAATTAATTTAAAGAATATCAAAATTAGATATAAGAGAATTATATAATTTAGAAGTAAAAGTTAATTTTAACCTTCCAGTATTTAGTTATACAGGTGCACAGGATTTGAAAATAAATATGCAAGCCAAAGCAACTCAAGATGCAAAACAAAGAGCTCTAAAGATTGCCGAAGCAAGTGGAAGCGACATTGATAGGTTAGTTAATGCCCGAATGGGTGTAATTCAAATTGTACCCAAAGGCTCAACTGAAGTAAGTGATTGGGGTTACAATGATAATTCCTCAATCGAAAAAGAAATAATTGCTGTTGTAAATGTGAGTTTTAGTGTTAAATAATTTATAAATTAATAATAAAAAACAACAATTAAAAATATTTTAGTTTGTAACTTTATATTAAAATCTATGAAAACAATACTTATATCTGTATTTCTTTTTATAACATTTATTGGCTGCGAACATAATTTAACATCTAACAGCGATGTGAGTTCTAAATTAAATGGCAAATGGCAATTAATTGATGAGTATAATAAAAATTCAAAGAATTTAATTATTACTGTCAAAGATGGGAATTGGACTGTTGAAAATGGTTGGTTTAAAGATAATAACCCTTTTAGAATAGAAGAATACAATTCTAAATTTATAGTAACTTTAATTCATAACAAAATCGAAACTTTTGTTGATTCTTTGGGTAATATAAAAGAATTGTATTCTGATACTAAATTGATAATGAAGTTTAATAATAATGATACATTATACTTATCTCCATTAGATCCAATTGTTGCTAATAATGCAGGAATATTGAAACTTATTAGAAAAAAATAATAAATTTAAATATTTAATTAGATAATTTGATAAATTTAAATAAAAAACAAAATCAATAATCCTATGATTAAACAAAATTTCGCTCCAAATAAAGCTGTTAGATTAGAAAATGCAGATTGTAGACTAATAATAGATAAAAATAAATTTAAGTTTAAAAATACTTCAGAAATAAAACCACTTAACAAAGTAATTGGACAACCAAGAGCTTTGGAGGCATTAAGATTAGGTGCTCAATTAAATGCAAGAGGTTATAATATATTTGTAACTGGGCTATCTGGTACTGGCAGAATGTCTGCTGTAAAGCAAATGTTGGAAGAGCTAAACTTAGATTCGGAATGCCCTATTACTTATGATTATTTGTATGTTAATAACTTTAAAGAACCACATAAACCTTTGTTATTAAAATTAATTAGAGGGAGCGGTTTAGAATTTAGAAAAACAATCGAAAATTCAATCGAACTAATTAGACAAAGATTACCAAAATTATTTGAAGAAGAGCCACACATTTCTAATCGCAAGAAATTCATAGCTGCTTTTCAAAATCAACAAATAGACTTAATTTCTGAATTTGATGAAAAAATATTACCTCTCGGTTATATCAGAGGACAGCTCGAAAATGAAGAAGGTGTGTTGATTCCAGATATTTTTAAATTATATAAAGATAAACCTGTAGCAATTGATGAGTTGGAACAATTACAAACTAAAAGAAAACTTTCAAAAGCTGATTTAGTTGAAATAAAAGCTAAATTAGTTGAATTAAGAAATGAATTTATGGACGTATCCAAAAAAAGTATGAAGCTTTTGATGGATTTTAAGAAAGAATTAGCTAATATTGATAAAGCAACTGCTATTACACTTGTTCAATCAATTTTGGAAGTGATTAGAGAAAAATTTAATAATGATAATGTCCTTAATTATTTGAATGAAGTACAAAATTATATTTTAAATAATTTGAATATGTTTCTATTACATTCAGAGAATTTGCCATCAATTTCAAATGTTGATAATGAAGTAAGCTCTATTGACTTTTTTAATCAATTCAAAGTTAATTTGTTAATTGATAATTCTATCACCGAGTGCGCTCCTATCATAATAGAGAAAACTCCAAACTATTCAAATTTATTTGGTACTTTTGAAAGAGTATTTGACCAAAGGGGCTTTTGGCGTACTGATTTTACGATGATTAAAGCCGGTTCGATATTACAGGCAGATAAAGGTTTTTTGATTGTTAATGCCGAGGATTTGTTCTCCGACCCAAATGTTTGGTTTGCTCTCAAAAGGGTTTTGTTGTATAATGTTTTGGAATTACAACCAATTGATTCTGTATTTCAAGTTTCACAAAGTCATCTGAAACCAGAAGAGATTAAAGTTGATATTAAATGTATAATTATTGGTGGCGATACTTTATATAAAATTTTGTATCAGAATGAAAAAGGATTCAAAAAAATATTCAAAATTAATGCACAATTTGATTATGAAACACAATTAAATGATGTAATGATTGAGAATTATACTCAATTTATTTCTAAATTATGTACGGAAGAGAATTTGCCCCATTGCTCGCCGAATGGAGTATCTGCAATTATCGAATGGGCAGTTGAACACTCTGGTAATAGAAAAAGAATTACACTTAAATTTTCAGATGTAGCTGATTTGATTAGAGAATCTGCCTTTTATGTAAAAAGTGGCACAAACATTAATTTAATTGATGCAGAAGATGTATATAAAGCTATTTATTGGCAAAAGCATAGAAATGATATGGTTGATGAAAAAATCAAATATCAAATAGAAACGGGAATTATTTTAATTGATACAGATGGGAAAAGAATTGGTCAAATTAATGGTTTGACAGTTATGGACACTGGTTTAGTATCATTTGGTAAACCATCAAGAATTACTGCAAATCTGAGTCTTGGTAATAAAGGTATCATAAATATAGAACGTGAAGTTGAAATGAGTGGGAATTTACACAATAAAGGTGTATTAATTTTGACTTCATATTTACAGAATAAATACGCAAAACTATTCCCTCTTTCATTTAATGCCTATATTGCTTTCGAACAAAATTATGGTGGAGTTGATGGTGATAGTGCAACTGCTGCCGAAATTATATTATTACTTTCTATTTTATCTGACTTACCAATAAATCAAGGTATTGCTATCACTGGCTCTGTAAATCAAAAAGGCGATATACAACCGATTGGTGGGGTAAACGAAAAAGTAACTGGATTTTTTGAAATTTGTAAATTAAGAGGATTTACCGGCTCTCAAGGTGTTTTGATACCAATTCAGAATAAAGATGATTTGATGTTGAATAATGAGATTATTGAATCGATAACAAACGGCGAATTTAATATATTCATTATGTCAAACATAGCAGACGCTACTAATTTATTGCTGGGTATGGATTTGGGCGATGTTGATGAAAAAGGAATTGCTACAAAAGGAACTATTTCTGAAATTATAATGGAAAAATTAATATTATACAAAAAACTATCAAAGGATAAATTTAGTAAATAGAATAGAATAGAATAGAATAGATGTAATAAATGTTATTACTTAAAATTAAGTAATAAATAAATTAATAAAAAATGTAATTATTATTTTATTATTTTATTATTTGACCACTTACCCTATATATTTTGTAATTTGTTAAATTAAGGTTTGATTCGAAACCATAACCTTCGATAATTTCATAAGGTGAGTCGATTTTTACATATTTGTTAGATATTAGGATTTGTTTTTGATTATCCCATTTTAATTCTTGTGAAGTTAATTTAGTTTTACTACTGTCTGATGATACTTTTACATTTCCATAAGCATACATATTTTTTGTATCATCTTCAATTATAGCACTGTCTGATTGTAAAATAGTAGAAATTTTATTAGTTTTTGTGTCATAAAATTCACAATATACATTTGTGTCAACAAGTGTTCTTTTGGATTTGAAAAACATTTTGGCACTTTTTGCTGTTAATCTTGCCTTTTTGGAAGATGAGTCATAAAAGAATACCTCAAAATGTCTAAATATTTGATCTGGAGAGTCTGCAGAGTTAGTAAAAGTTGAATCAAATAAAGTAGTTTGTTCTTCTTTGTTATCGCAACCAACATAAAATACATTTATAGTAACTAATGTTACAAGCAATGTATTTTTAACTATATTTTTAAATGTATTTCTAAGTGTATTTCTAACTGTATTTTTAACATTACTTAGCATATAGACTAACCCTCAAATACTGCTTTGTGATGAAAGTTGTCATCTCTACCTTCGGGACCTGCAATAGCAACAGTTACGGCAGCATCGCCTGTTACATTTGTAATTGTTCGTAACATATCCAAAATTCTATCAACACCCAAAATCAAGGCAATTCCCTCTGCTGGGACATTTACAGATTGAAGTATCATAACAAGCATAATCAAGCCAACGCCTGGCACCGGAGCTGTACCAATAGAAGCCAAAACAGCTGTGAGAACAATAGAAATTTGTTGCACATAGCTTAAGTCCATTCCATAGATTTGTGCAATAAAAATTGTGGCGATTCCCTGATAAAGAGCTGTACCGTCCATATTTATAGTAGCACCAAGAGGCAGTACAAAACTTGTAAAATCTTTTTTGACACCTAACTTATTTTCAAGGCAATCAATTGTTACAGGTAGAGTGGCAGCAGACGAACTTGTAGAAAATCCAATCGCTTGTGCATTCCTAATTCCTCTAAAAAAGACTAATGGGTTCATTTTTCCAATGAATTTAACAATCAAGCCATAGACAATTGTAGTGTGCAAAAACAAACCTAAAACTACTACAAAACAATACCAAAGCAAGGTTTGTAATATTGAAAATCCAAAGTCTGATATGGTATTAGCAATTAATGAAAATACACCTATTGGCGCTAATTTCATAATTATATCAACCATTTTTATCATAGTTTGGCTTGTTCCGTCGAAGAAATCTATTACAGGTTTACTAATTTTGTCATCAACAAATGTAAGAGTGATACCGAACATAACAGCGAAAAAAACAATTTGGAGCATATTGCCAGAAGTTATAGCATTTATTGGATTTTTGGGAATAATATTTACTATAAAATCGACAAAATCTATTTTTAGGGCGTCAGTGTTTATCTCAACAGACTCTGTTTGTATATCGCTTAGTAATTGTTTCTTTGAAGCTAAGGACACCCTTTCCCCTGGGGCAATTACATTAGCTAAAAACAATCCAATTGTAATTGCAATGACAGTTGTTGTCATAAAAAGTACAAAAGTTTTGCCACCAATTTTGCCAATTTTTTTTATATCATTTAGTGAAGAAGCACCAACAATTAATGAAGCTAAAACTAATGGAATTGAAATAAAGCTCAAAAGCCTAATGAATATATTTCCGATTGGAGCAATATAGTTTGGTATAGTTTTTTTCTTTGATAAACTTACTATATTAGAGTAAGTTTTGGAAATACCTTTTTTAATTATTATAATTTTCAGGTTTCGTGCCTGTAAATCAGAATATTTTTTGAAATGCTTTAATATTTTTGATTGGTCATTATTTGAGTATATTACTTCATTTGTAGTCAAAAGAGTAACTTCAATGAATTTAAGACTGTCCCAATTTCTAATTTCAGTTGAATTTATGTTTTTGTTATTTTGATATTCTAATATTAATAATTTTGTATCATTCGAAAAAAATATACCTAACAAAGCACCCAAAATTAATGCTAATACAATTTGTAAATGTAGAGGTATTTTTTTCATATTTATTAATTTTTAAATTATAATTAGACAAATATTTTAGAAGTATACAAATATTACAATTTTACATTTCAATTTGAGTATGAAGTGCAATTTCTTCCAATATTCCACTTACTTTTAGACATTCATTCATATCACCGGAGTAAACAATAGCTTTCCCTTTGGAATGTACTTCCCAAGTAAGTGCTTCGGCTTTTTCGGATGAACATTTGGTAGCTATAATAATTTGAGATGAAACTTCATCAAATGTATGAATTTCATCATTAAATAAAATTACCTTACAAGGATTTTGGGTTGAGTTTTCTTCATCTGGGTAATCCATTACTTCTACTTCGGTATCAGGTTTGGGTTTAGTTAATGGATTATCATTATCAACTTTATTCATTTGATTGAAGTTAGTCAATTGGATATTTATATCAGAAATAATAAAATAGAATTTGTTTAGCCACATAATAAAAGTATATTTTTATAATTTAAAATTCAATTTATATCTAATTAATTGTAATTTATTAATTAGTTTATCAAACAACGAAAGATTAGTTAATTCATTTTTTATAAATACAGTATCACTTTTGTCAATATACCATATTTTATAATTATTTTGCAACATCCAATTATTTAAGTCTTTTAAATATGGATTTTTATAATTTTTTGCGTGAGTTTCAATAGAGATAATTTGTGGTCGACTAACCATAGTCGAAATCACAAACCATTCACAGCCCTCAGTATCTATACTTAATAGCTCTATATCACCATTATCAATATCACTGAATTTGATAGCAATTGCCGTAAATTTATCTTTATCTTGTTTTAAATATTTATCATTCACTAAAGCCGGTGAAGATTTTAGAGTTGAAACAAAAGTTGATGCATTAGTTCTATATAATTCAATTTCAGTATTTTCCATGTAGATTGCATTTTGAAAAACTTTTACATTTTCTTTACCCATAAAGTATTCTTCAATTTTGACAATACATAATGGGTCAGGTTCAACTAACATTGTGATTATACCTTGATTAATAAACCCAAGCACATTTGAGGTATGAGGCAAATAAACTCCCACCTCTGCTACCATATTTGGAGTAAATCCTAGTATTTTTGTCTTTTCAAAAAGTAAATTATTCATATCTTTATTTTTAATAATTCAAAAATAACTTTTTTTATTTTTTTAATGAATTAATTGTGAAAAAAAATTATCTATTGTTATATTGCATTATTACGATAAACTAATTAAATAAAATAAATTTTGGAGTAATAATATAATGGGTTTGACAAAAATTGAAGGATTTTCTGAGTCACAGATTTTATTAGCTGGATACTTCAAAGCAATTTCACACCCTGCTCGCATTGCGATTATAAAGTATTTGATTGAAAATCCAGAATGTATCTGTAATGATATTGTAAAATTTATTCCTTTATCTCAATCTACTATTTCTCAACATTTGAAGGAGTTAAAGACTATTGGGCTAATAAAAGGCGAGATTTTGCCACCAAAGGTTTGTTACTGCATAGATTTTGAAGTTTGGGAAAAATTCCAAAATTTAATCAAAGATGTTTTTAATTCAAATAATACTATAAATAAGAATGGAAATAGTAAGATAGAGTTAGTAATAAATTTAAATACTAATGTTAGAAATAGTGTTAATAATAATATTAATAAAATTGATAATAATCAAAACTGTTGTTAATAAATTTTTAAAATAATGATGAGAATATTAAGAATAAAATCAAGAGAATAAAATGAAAAAAATGGCTTTTTTTGAAAGATATTTGTCTCTATGGGTTTTTGGCTGTATAATATTAGGAGTTTTGGTTGGTAATATTTTTTTTGAATTTATCGAACCAATTTCTAAAATAAATTTATATAGTATAAATATACCGATTGCAATTTTAGTGTGGATGATGATATTTCCGATGATGTTACAAATTGATTTTGATTCTATCAAAAATATCAAAACAAACTTCAAAGGAATATATCTTACTGTGATAATTAATTGGCTTGTCAAACCATTTACGATGGCATTATTCGCTAATATATTTTTTGATAATTTGTATAGTTCATTCTTAAGTCCGGACAAAGCGAATGAATACATAGCTGGTGCAATATTATTGGGGGCAGCACCTTGTACAGCGATGGTATTTATATGGTCTTATCTTGTAGAAGGAGACGCAAATTACACACTTCTACAAGTTTCTATAAATGATATAATATTACTAATTGTATTTATTCCAATAGTAAAATTTCTGATGGGTATGACAAATATATTCATACCGTATGATGTATTATTTTCTTCGATAACTATTTTTATATTAATTCCATTAATATTTGGTTATATTGTAAATAAACAAGCAATCAAATCCAAAGGAATTAATTGGTTTAATGAAGTGCTTTTGAAGAAAATCAAACCATTTTCGATAATAGCATTATTGACTACATTAATATTGTTATTTGCTTTCCAAGGTAAAGAAATAATAAAGAATCCATTTGATATTTTATTGATATCAATTCCATTAATTATTCAAACTTATTTTATATTTTTTGTAACTTGGTTTATTGGTAAATACCTAAAACTAAATTTTAAAATTTGTGCACCCGCAGCTATGATTGGAGCAAGTAACTTTTTTGAATTATCTGTAGCAATTGCAATATCACTATTTGGGCTTAATTCTGGTGCTGTATTGGTTACAGTTGTTGGAGTTTTGATAGAAGTACCTATTATGCTCTCATTGGTATATTTAGCAAATAAATGGAGATATTAAAAAAGGAATAATTAAAATAGGAATATTAAAAGATAATATACTTAAATTGATATATTAAAAATGGAAATAATAATGGAAGATAAGAATATAATGAAAATAAATTATATAAATAATGATGCTTTTGTGAAGTATTTAGATATATTAGACAAAAATAAAGATTTAGATTTGAAATTGAAGTCAATAAAAGAAAGTACTGAATTTAGTCAAATTAATGATATCATTTCAACAGAAAGATTATCAATTTTAGATAATATTGCCAATGGTATCAATACAACTAATAAGTTAGATTCTGATAAATTAAATGAAATGACAAATTTAATCTTTATTTGTACGCATAATTCACGAAGAAGCCATTTGTGTGATTTTTGGTTCGCTATTGGTTTGGAAATATTTGGTAAGTCAAGTGGATTAAATAAATACACCTCTTTTTCTGGTGGAACGGAAGTAGTAAGTTGTAACACAAATATTATCAATACATTAGTAAATACTGGGTTTCAAGTACTAAATTTAAAACTAACTTATCATAGTGAGAAAATTGATAATGAGCTTAATAATGAGAATGATAATAATTCAAATTATATATATAAGCTAAATTATCATCAGACTGAAAAAGTACTATTTTCAAAAAAATATAACGACATTAACAATCCACAAAAAGACTTTTTTGCAATTATGGTATGTTCTGATGCAGATACAAATTGCCCAGTAGTTTTGAATTCAATTGATAGATTTTATTTGCCATTCGAAGACCCCAAATATTCTGATAATTTTGATGTTTATGATAATTGTTTAGATGTTTACAATCAAACTTCATATTTGATAGCATTAGAAATGTTCTATTTGGTCAGTAAACTAAAATAGAAAATAATATAAATTAAATAATACTTAATTAAACAAAAAAAACTGCCTTTAAATTAATAAAGACAGTTTTTTTTAATATTAAGGAATTTAGATATTTACAGCTTAGAATTATTATTTTTGGATAATAAAGCTATGGTAAATCATTTCATCTTCATTATTGATGATAATGTGATATTGACCATTTGCAAAATTACTTACATCTAAATTTAATTTGTTATTAGTTTCGTTTGTATTATATACTTCTCTTCCATTGTTATCAATGATTGATAAATTAAAATCTTCAAAAGTGATATTTAAATTGATGTTTAATTCATTGATAACAGGATTAGGGTAAACGGCAACTGCATCGTTAGTAATTTCAACATCTTCTACTTCTTTTCTTAAAGTAGATCTTGAATTTGGATTACCAGTTGTAGATGAAGTCAGATAGTTAGTTTGAACCTCAGTACCATTGTAATCAAAAATTCTGAAATAATAAGTAGTATTATTTTGTAATCCAGTAACATCAGTACTTCTTCCATTACCATTATATACTACATAAGTATCAGAAATATTTGATTGATTTTGACCAAAAGCACCTGCTGAATATTCTTCACTATCAATAACATAATTATCACCATTCAAAGCCGTTAGACTTGCAACTAATACTCTATTTTCTCCATTACCGTTAGTCCATCTAAGACCTAATAAATTTTTACCTATTTTATTAAATCCTAAGCTTCTTGTTTGGCGAGTTGGCTCTGAAGATAAATATACATTGTTTAATTGGAATACTGCCACAGTGCCACTAATCTCATTGGCAGTTAATACCATTCCGAAACCATTTGGGCTATTTTCAGGAGCTATGTAAATTATACCTTCTGCACCATTATCGCCAGCATAAGTAGAAGTATTACGAGTATTAATATACGATTCATATACTGGCATCATTGGGTCTGTAACATCATAGGTCATAACACCACCAATTCTTTCTAATCCAATAAAGGCATAAGAATTACCACCAAATTTACCAACTGCAACACCTTCTGGCTCTGGACCTTTGTCATCACTTCTATTTTTGAAAGTGTTATTTGAATTACTTACATTAAATAATCCCCCAAAAGTTGGGTTTTCTTTTGTAATTAGCTCTAATTGATTACCTGAATCATAAACTTGATTACCAGTAACACCATTCCAAATACTAAATGATCTTGCACCATAAACGTGAATTTCATCAAAATCTCCATCACCATCTAAATCACCAGTAGCAGTAGATGTATTAAGTCTTCCGATGTTTGTGTTGATTTTTAAATAACTTGCATTTGGGAATACAGTTGGGTCTAAAACATAACTCGAACTACTAATTCTAACATTTTCAGAATAATTACCATATTCTCTTGCATCACCTTCGTTTGCAGTGATAATAAATGGAACACCTGAACACTATATTGTGCAATTGCGTCTGGCATATACATACCTTTTATGGGCCAGTTCGCTATAAAGATATTAGTACCAAATTGGTCAGAAGCATCTAAAGTATTTTGAGGTAAATTATGGTTTTTAGTACCAAGGGGCATAATGTTAGTAATTTCTAAATTTACTAAATCAACTTTTGCTAAAGCATTATTTTCTTGTAATGAAACCCACGCAGTTTCTGAATCATCAGAAAAAGTTATATATTCTGGTTCCAAATCTTGAGAAACAGAAACGTTAGGATTGTTATTTCCAAAAATTCTAACACCTTGATTTCTTAGAGTTTGTTTTTGACTATCAAAAGCATTAAAATTTAAAGTAGTTACTTTTGATTGGTCAATACTATTAAATCCGCCAGAAATATCAATAACTGAAACCGAACCTTCTGGGTCAATTGTATAATCTGAATTAGGTTGACCTTCATTGGCAATCATTACATAATGACCATCGGGCGAAAAAGTTACCATATCTGGTAAGTTTCCAACCTCGACTATTCTTACATTATTTCCATTTAAATCTGCAAATACAACAATACCGTTACCGTAAGTACCAGGATCAACTGTAGCTACTACGATACCATTTTTCACAGCAACACTTGTAGCATCTGGTCCATATTGAGACATATCTATTGTACTAATTTTAGTAGGAATAGTTGGATTTGAAAAATCAAATATTTCAATTTTTGATTCAATAGAATTCAAAATATATAATCTTTGAGTTGTTGGGTCGTGTGCTACTATCTCTGCTGAAGAACTAAGTGAAGTCGAAGCTTTAAAACTACCAATGTGCGATATTCCAAGAGTATTTTGAGCTGTTGGAGCTCCATTTTCATTTTCTTTAATATAGATAGTAGTTCTTACATTTGTACCCAAAGTAGCATTAGTAGGACTTGATAATTCGAGCATAAATAATTTACTTGGATTAAATGCTATATTATCAATGATAGGTATATTTATAGTTTGCGTTATTGCATTTGGAGCAAAGGTCAATAATTGATTATTAAAAGTATAGTCATTACTATTTACTGCTGTACCAAAGTTTGTTATTACTTTTAGACTACATAATTTTTCAGTATTAGTCGGAGTACTAACATTAACTATAACAGCAACTGTACCAGAATTTTCGTTCACTACATAATTTGCAGCTGAAAATTGTATAGTTTGAGAAAAAGAACTAGAAATTGAACATAAAAATAATACGAGAATTTTGTAAAGCTTCATTTTGAGCCCTTAATTAATAATTAAACATAAATAAATAAACATAAATTGTGAATCTTTTGTATTCGTATCTTGCAAAATTATATTTTAATTGTTAGGGAATTATTTGAATAGTGTTAAGATTTTATTAAGTTTAAAAGTTCTTTTTTTGTAAATTTGTATTTATGATTAAAAGTTATTTTTCTTATTATTCAATTCATTTAAATTAGTATGTTTTATTTTGTTTTTATTAATCTATTAATAATTTGTGCATTTCAATTAAATGGCAAAGACTTAGTCATAAATGAATTTATGGCTAGCAATAAGAACACTATTAGAAATGAATTTGATGAAAGTGGAGATTGGATTGAATTATATAATAATTCGGAGAGTAGTATAAATTTGAATAATTATTATATTTCAGATAATCCGAACCGATTAAATAAATTCAGACTACCCGAAATTCAATTATTGCCAAATAATTTTATTTTAGTTTGGGCAGATGAGCTAAAATCAAATAGTGATACTATTCATACAAATTTTAAGTTATCGGCAGAGGGTGAAGTTATTATTTTGTCAGACCTAAATAATAATATTATTGATAGTATTAAATTCTCTCAGCAGATTCAGGATGTTTCTTTTGGTAGGTGTCCAGACGGCACTGGTGGATTTATTTTTATGTTCCAAGCTACACCAAATTTCAATAACGCCTGTAATCATCTAAAGATAAATTTTTATCCAAATCCTACAAATGATAATATAAATATTCAAGTTTTGATTAATAACAAAGATTACTATTATATTATTTTATATGACTTTTGGGGAAATAAAATCACAGAAATTGATAGTGGTGAATTAAGTAGTGGAAATTATTTATATAAATTGAATTTGACTGAATTATTAAATAATGGAGCTAAGTTAACAAAAGGCACTTATTTTGTGAAGGTCAATTCTCAAAATTGGAATTTGGTAAGGCATTTTATTTTTACTTATTAAAAGATAAAAATATCAAATCAAAAATTATATAAATAAGTAAATAAGTAAATAATTAACTTATTTACTAACTAAATATTTAATCAATTGTAATAAAAATATTAAAAATTGGACAACAAAATAATATTCCAAGATTATATTCAAGAATTTTCAAATTTTTCATTAGAGAATTTGGAGACGACTGATTTTTTGGATAGATTTGATACAAAATTTATAGTTAGAACAAGCGATTTGGATAATATTTTAAATTATCTTAATTTAGATTATAAATGTTTGAAAATACAGAATGATAGTATTTTTGATTATACAAGTCATTATTATGATACAATAAACTTTGATTTTTATTTACAACATCATAACAATAAAGTAAATAGAATAAAGTTAAGAAGCCGACATTATAAAGAAACTAATCAAACTTTTTTTGAATTAAAGAACAAACTTAAAACCCAAAAAACTATAAAATTTAGAAAAGAATTTATAAATAATGCGAAAGGTAGTACTTTTTTAGGCAGTGAACATTATAATAATTATTTGGGAGACTTTTTGACTGAAAATGATTTATATCTTCAAAATCGCAAATTAAAAGATTTGGAAGAAAAGTTAAGTGTCAATTATCAAAGAATTTCTTTGGTAAGTAATGATTTGAGAGAAAAATTAACAATTGATTTTGATATAAATTTTGCAATAATAAATAAAAACAAAGTAGTAAATATCCAAAATCCAAAATATCTATTGAATGGAATTTCTATAATTGAAATCAAACAAAACAAAATAAATTATAATAGTGACTTGATTAGTTATCTAAAAAAACTAAATTATAGACCAGATTATAATTTTAGCAAATATTGTTTTGGACTTATTTATACACAAAATAATTTAAAATATAATAATTTCAAACCTACATTGTTATATATTAAAAAATTATTGAGTTCAAATTAGAATTAATTAGGATTAATTAGAATTATATTTTTAAAAACTAAAACGCATCATTAATGAATAGTATAGAAAATTTATTTTTTTTAAATATAGATAACATTTTCACTTTGTTTTTCAAGTTATTTATAAATCTACTTTTTTTGTATATAATTGCAAATCAGATCTATTACAAAATCCGAAAAAGCCGTAATTATTTATTTACATTATATATTTTTAATATAATTATATTTTTGGTTTGTTATACATTTAGTTCGACCGAACTAAGTCTGGGATTTGGTTTTGGTGTGTTTGCAATATTTTCATTATTAAGGTTTAGGACATCATCACTGCCATTAAAAGAGATGACTTACTTTTTTATTTCAATTAGTTTGGGAATCATTAATTCTATATCCTCAAATAATTTAACTTTTATTGAACTGATTTTAATAAATTTAACCATTATCTTGACTACATATTTTTTAGAAAAGATTGGTCTGAAAAATGAAAATTCTAAATTAATACTTTATGAAAAAGTAGAATTACTAAAGCCTCAAAATCACACTGAATTGTTAAACGATTTACGTGAAAGAACTGGACTTGATATTCATAGATTTGAAATTGGTAATATAAACTTCTTGCGAGATACTGCAGATATTAAAGTATATTTTAATCATTTTACCGAAAATAACTATGAAACAGTAGATAATGACTATAATTGATAAAATATTAATATTTATGAAGTTAACGGTAATAAGATTAACAGTTACATTATTTATGATTAGTACTTTACAAGTTATCAGCCAAACAAGTAACTTAATTAGTCCGTACCCATTGGAAGATAATAGGGCTTGGGGTGGAATAGATTTAAAATATAAACTCGACAAGAATACAGATATTGAGTTCTCTCAAGGATTTAGGTATTTTAACAATAGAAAAGATTTTGGGCAAAGTATTACTGAGATTGCTATAACTTATGAAATTTTAAAAAATTTAAAATTGAATACGACTTATAGATTGAGATATGAAAATTTATCAGAAGACGAAAATATAGATTTGATAAAAAGCGAAAGTATTATAGTAAATGAATTAAGAAGTAATATCCAATATAAATTAGAATACAAAAATTTGGATATAACAAATAGAATAAGATATCAACTAAGAACAAGGTCTGATAATGAACCGAGGCACATTATGAGATATAAAATTACTACTGCTTATAATTCACGAGACAAATCGGTTAAGTTGTTTAGAGGAATAAAACCATATATTTCATTCGAGACTTTTTATAGATTTTTCCACCCAAATATAGATATGGTATATCAAAATAGATATAGTACAGGATTGGCAATTAAACTGACCAAAAAGCAGGAAATAGAGATTTTTTTGATTAGAGAATATGAGTTTACTAAAAAGGCAATAAATTCAACTATAATTGGATTAAACTATAGTCTCGAATTAAATTAATAAATTTAATAAATATAACTCTAAAATAATTCTAATATTAAAAATCAATTTCGTTTATTGATTTAATTAATCATCAAAAACAACAATACAACTTAATAATGACTGAAGAATTTATAGTAACGGCGAGGAAATGGAGACCACAACAATTCAAAGATGTTATTGGTCAAGAGCATATCACACACACACTTCAAAACTCAATCAAAACCGGTAGAGTGCACCACGCAAATTTATTTTGTGGTCCAAGAGGTGTTGGAAAAACGACAACAGCGAGAATACACGCAAGAGCCTTAAATTGTTTGGATTTGACTGATTATGAACCTTGTAATAAATGTAATAATTGTATAACTATTCTTAATGGCATTTCTTTAGATGTAATTGAAATTGATGGTGCATCGAACAATAGTGTGGATGATGTAAGAAAATTACGTGAAAATGCTAAATATCCCCCATCTAATGGTAAATATAAAATGTTTATCATTGATGAGGTGCACATGCTTTCAAACTCTGCTTTTAATGCTCTATTAAAGACATTAGAAGAGCCACCAAAGCATTTAATCTTTGTATTTGCTACAACAGAAGCACACAAAGTACCTGCTACTATAATCAGCCGCTGCCAAAAGTTTGACTTCAAAAGAATGGATATCGAAAGTATAGTTAATCAGCTTAGATATATCTCCGAAAAAGAAGGAATAACAATCGACGAACCTTCGTTGGTAACGATTGCCAAAAAAGGCGATGGTTCGATGAGAGATAGCCAGTCGATATTTGACCGTGCGATTGCATTCTGTGGCAAAAACGTTGTTTATTCTGAATTAGCAAACTCATTGCATTTGATTGATGAAGAATTTTATTTCAAGATTGGAAGTTATATCACCAACAAAAAATTTAAAGAAATTTTTGAATTAGTGAATGAAATTATTACTAAAGGTTATGATATAACTGAATGTATTAGAGGGTTGGTTGAATATTTTAGAAATATACTTACTATAAAAGAAACTAATAATTCAAGTTTTATAGATTCGACAGAAGAATTTATAAATAGATATAAAATAATAGCTGATGAAATTCCATTAGGAGACTTGCTTCGATTTATAAATTATTTGATTAATTTAGAAAAAGAAATCAAATTTGCCTCACAACCAAGAATTAAGTTTGAAATGGGGCTAATTCAGTTAGCTTCTATGACATCAGTTATGGAAATTGATACTTTAGTTAATGAATTGAAAGAATTTAAGAAATTTCTGAGTGAAAATGATTTAAGTAGTGTAGGTAATGTTGGTAATTCGGAAAATAAAGAAGAAATTCAAAATTCTTCCCAAGAAAAAAAAAACTTTGATTTAGATAAAGTAGTAACTCAAAATAATAATTCATTTATTAATAATTCTAATTCTACTAATAATACTATTAGTAATCAATCAAATTCTCAAGATTCTAATTCTCAAGATTCTAATGTCAAAGTCGCAAATGTAAAAGAAGTTGCTAATCAAGAGTTGATTACTCAAGAAGTGATTAATCAAAAATGGCGAAGTGCAATCAATTCGTCTGAATTTAAGACATTGAATATTTCACATTTGAGTAAATGCAAAATATTATTATTAGAGAATTTATTAGCCGAAAAAGAGATTAAAATCATAACAGAAGATTCATTTATTCTTCAAGTTTTAGAATCTAAGAAAAACCAAATTAGAGAATTTATTCACTCCAAAGTATTCGATAATTTAAACATCACTTTTGAGTTTGCTGGCAATCTACAAGAAGAATTGCAACCTAAAAGCCAAACTTTCAACTCCAATAATAATTTTCAAAACAAAAACAATACTTCTATAGACTTTCAAAACAATAATAGTAGTAATAGTAATAGTGGTAATAGTAGTAATAATTCAGAACAAAACAAGAAATTTGATGCTAATAAATCAAATGAAAGAAATAATGTAGTTAATGAAGGTAATGAGAATTATAATAACTATGATAATGATAATAATGATAATAGTAATGAAAGGTTTGAAAATAATAATGTCCATTATGCTGAGTTAAATTTACCGAATGACAATAATCAGCAGGGTAGCAATCAACAAGGTAATGTTGATATGTTACAAAATGATTATAATCCTAATATTCAAAAAAATCAAGATATTGATGTGAGTAAATTAAACTATGTAGAGAAATTTTTGGTTGATAAATTAAAGATGGATATGGTTATAAATGATTAAGTATTATTTTAACCCTATTTTTTAATCTTACTATATTTTTGAATTGATATAAGATAAATTTGTGTTTATTGAGCAGTTATAATTTTAAGAAAAAATAAGTTTTATTTTTATTTATATTTCTATTTGTAGGAGAGAAATGAGTTTAAATATTGGAACAATGGCACCGAATTTTACATCAAATGTTGATGGTGGTGGTGAGGTAAATTTAAGTGATTATAGTGGCAAAAAAGTAGTTCTTTATTTCTATCCCAAAGATGATACATCTGGTTGTACCAAACAAGCTTGTGGATTTAAGGATAATATGGAAAGAATTACTACAACAGGCGCAGTTGTTTTGGGCGTGAGTCCAGATTCTGTAAATTCACACAATAAATTTAGAGATAAATATGACCTAAACTTTAATTTAGTTAGTGATGAGACAAAAGAAATAGCTACAAATTATGGCGTTTGGGTAGAAAAATCAATGTATGGCAAAAAATATATGGGTGTTGAACGTACGACTTTTATTATTGATGAAAAGGGTGAAATAGTCAAAGTTTATAGTAAGGTAAAAGTTGATGGCCATATCGAAAAAGTAATAGAAGATTTGAATAATATGTAAATTGATAAGAATGCATTAGATATATTGAATTGAATTGAATTGAATTGAATTTGATAAAAAGTCCAAGTTCATTCTACAAACAAAGATATTAAAGGATTAAAGAAGATAAAAAATGGAGAGTAATTTAATTTTTACTCTCCATTTCTGTAATTAGTTTTTTTTAATTAAGTTCAAAATTAATATTATTATAGATTATTATAGATTATTATAGATTATTATAGATTTTGAAATATATCATTAAAGCAATAAAATCCTTTTTTGTCTTTCAGCCATTTTGCAGATTTTAGAGAGCCGAGAGCAAATCCAGAACGATTTTTGGCAGTATGTGTTAATTCGATTGTATCAACAATAGAATCGATATAAACACTGTGAGTGCCAGTAATATATCCGCCTCTTGTACTACTTACGTGAAGAACGCTTTCGTCAATCACACCTTGAACTGCATTTATTTCAATACTTTTTTTCTTTGGATAATTTTCCATAATAATATTTGATAAAGTAATCGCTGTACCACTCGGACTATCTTTTTTGTTACGGTGATGTAACTCGTGTAACATTATATCATAATCCATAGTTGAAATAAATTCAGAGGCATATTCAACTAATTTAAAAAAAGTTTGCATTCCGATGGAGAAGTTAGAACCCCAAACTAAACCAATATTATATTGATTTACCAAATCCTTAAGTCTTTCTTCTTCTTTGTACCAGCCAGTAGTCCCCAAAACAATATTTTTGCCTAATTTACCAATGATTTCAACGTTTCGAAATACGCTCTCAGAAATAGAATAATCAATAGCAACATCAAATTCATATTCTACATTTTCTTTGAGTAAATGATTTACATCAAATTTTTCTGTAATTATAAAGCCAAGTTCACCAGCTAATTTTTCAATTTCTTGTCCCATTGCACCATAACCAATCAGACCTATTTTGGGATTAAATTTTTCCATTTTGTTTTATTTTTACTTGTATTACTTATTTATAATTTAGTAATTACTTATTAGTATCTACTTTTTAATATTTACTTTTTTTTCTTTTTGCCTTGCACTTTATTATAATAACTGTTGTTATTGTTATTATTTTGTCCAAAAGGTACATTTTTACCTTGTGAGTCAGCCATCGATTGAGCTTCTTTCATTTTCTTTTGCATCCAAGATTCTTTTTTGGGTGCTTTTCTCAAATCTTCAAGTGTAACTTTATTTTTTGAGAAGTTAGAAATCCAATATTGTTGGATAATTCCCAAAACATTAAACATAAAGTAATATAAATTCAGACCAGCAGGGAAACTCGAAAACAAGAAAATAAACATTACAGGCATTATATATACCATTGATTGTTGTCTTGGATCACTTACTGTCATTTTTTGTTGGATAAACATCGTAACACCCATCAAAAGAGACAATCCAGATATAGAACTAATCCCAAGTATCGAATAATCCCAAGCTAAGATTGTATCGGGCATAGATAAGTCATCAATCCATAAAATGAAGCCCGATTGCCTTAAATCAATATTTGACCTGAGTACTACCCACAATGAATAAAGTACAGGCATCTGCAAGACGAGCGGCAGACAACCACTGGCCGGGTTTATTCCGTATTCAGAATACAGAGACATTGTAGCTTGTTGTTGTTTTGTTAGGTCATCTGGGAATTTTTCTTTTATTTTTTGCATTTCGGGAGCTAAGAGTTTCATTTTGGCTGCTGATTGCATTTGTGTAATAGACAAAGGATATAATAACAATTTGATAACGATAGAAAATATAATTAGAGTAATACCATAACTTGGTATAAATGAATGTACGAAATTAAATAATGGCATCATAAAATATTGACCAATGTATCTAATAATCCACCATCCAAAATTAACTATTCTCTCTAATCCATATTCTTTTAGAATACTATAATTGATTGGACCAATGTAAGATTTGAATTTATATTCAGATTCTCCACCTTTGTATGGTAATCTGTAAGACATTTCAAATTTTTTGACAACACCACTGGTATTTGGATAATTGATTTTGAAACCAGCCAAATCAACTGTTCCATCAAATTTTTCTGGGATGATAGCAACAGTAAAGTATTTATTTTTTATTGCAGTATAATCTACCATACCAGTTTCTTTAGCATTTTCTGTGGTTTCTTCATCGGCTGCTACTTCAGAGACTTCACCATTTAGCACTGCCATAACCTTTGACTCTGCAGACTCATCTACTGAGTTTTTCTCTTGGAATGATATACCATTACCCCAAACTAAATCCAACCCACGTGGGTTAATTTTATCTTCCATATTGATGATTTTGATATCATTATCGAAATGGTATTCATCACCATAGAAAGTATAAGTTCTAATAATTTGACCGTTACCAGAATTTAAAGTAGCAGATAATTTAAATGATTGTTTTCCTTTTAAATTAATTTCAGTTTGGTCTGTATCAAAATCAAAATACAAATATCTTGCATCAACTTTTTTACCTTCTACGCTATAAATTAGATTATAAAATTCACCCAAACTATCTGTAACTAATTGAGTTTGTACTCCGTCCCATTTTTTGAACTCAGTAAGATACCATTTTTTGATTGCGGCACCACGATTCGAAATTATAATTTTTGATTTTTCGGTGTTAATTGTGATATTTTTATTTGTGCCAACAGTATTTTGTTCAAATAATTTACCTACTTTATCTTTTGATAAATTTATAAAGTCGTCTCTTTCTTGTTTTTTAATTTGTTCTTCTACTACATTTTTGGTAGTATCTTGAGAAATAGAGGTATTTGATTTCTCATTAATAAATTTACCTTCTGGTCTTGGATTAAAACTATTATATACCATAAAAGCTACTAATACAATACCAATTAGAACAAAACCAACTATCGAATTTCTATCCATTATATTTTTACTTATTTAATTAATTTAATAATATTTTTTCTAAATAATTTTTCTAAATAATTTGACTTATATTATTAAACTTATTGTGTTGTTTTTAATTTAATTAATTTCTTATTTTCTATGTTTTAGACTGTCTTGTTTTATTTTTACATTTTATATTTTCAATTCAAATGTAAAATAGTCTCAAAATTAATGAATTTATTTAACATTTTATTAATTTCTGTGTTTTTAGACTGAATTGTTCTCACTCAACTGGGTCAAACCCACCTTTATTGAAGGGATGGCATCTCAATATTCTTTTTAATCCCAAAATTCCACCCTTGAAGGCACCATACTTTTCGATTGCTTCCATTGTATAAGTAGAGCAAGTAGGATAAAATCTACAGCTATTCGGAAATAATGGCGATAAAGTAGATTTATATATTTTAATTAAAAAGATTAAGAAAGTTTTCAAGTTAAATTTATTAATTTTAGAAAATAAATTAGAGAATAAATTTTACTTTTATGACGTTTGATTATAATATTATATGATTTGAATTTAGATAATAAAGTTGAATTAATGTAAGTAAATGATTTAATTTTCTAAAATTATTGTTATTTTGATTATATTGTGTTTTTTTGAAGTGTAATTATAATTTATTTACTTTGTTTATTTTCTATTTTTATTTTCTATGTTTTTTTTCTTTTATGTATTTACTTTATATAATTAATTATAGGTAATAGAATTGGGTAAGTTGAATTTATTCCAACAAATAGAGTTTCTGGATAATTTTAAACATTCCAAAGACTCAAATATCAAAACGGCTTTATTGGTTAAGGCATTAATATTAATAATTACAATTTTTATTTGTACATTTTTAATAAGTTATAAACCTAACCAGAATAAGTATTTGAATAGTATGAATTATTCTAAGGGCGTGAAGTGGTCTGACAAATCACTTTTATCTCAATTAAGTTTTCCAATTTATAAAGAAGATAAAGTATATAATAGAGAAGTAAAAACGGCTAAAGTAAATTCACGTTTAGTTTTTTTGGGTAAGCCAAATTCTAAAAATAATTTTGAATCAAAAATAGAAAATTTCAGATTGAATGAAATTCCATTAGAAAAAATAAATTCAAATTCGGAATTTAAATTTATCAAACCTACAGTTGATTCTTTGATTTTATTAGATAATCAAAAAAATCCATTATTATCAATTGCTAAAAACAAATCGCTTGAATTTATTAAAAATTATAGAACTAAATATATTTCTAATTATAACTATAATATATTAAATGAAAAGGTAATAATACAATTAGACTTCATAAATCGAAAAGTTGTGAGTAAAAAACAAGTAGTTGATTCTGTTACTTTTTTTGGTGATTTTGATAAATTTTTGACTAAAAGTAGCTCCAAAGAGATTTATTATTTGACAAAATTAATCATATTAAATACTTTTACTTATGATTTAGAATACTCAATTAATTATACAAATGAAGAGCAAGAATTAGCTAAAATATCAGTCCCCAAAACTATTGGAATAATAAAAAAAGGTAATCTTATTGTCTCCAAAGGTGAGGTGCTAAACTACGAACATATTTTAGCATTAGATTCATATTTTTATTCCTTATCAATCAAAGAAAAAGACAAAGTACATTTGTCAACTTATTTTAGTAACTTCGGTCATATTACTTTAATATTATCTTTTATAATATTATATCTATTTAATATGCGAAAGAGAATATTTTTTGATAATAATCAATTTGTTGCAATTTTTATAATGTTTATTCTGACAAGTATTCAGGCTTGGTTTTCTGTTGAAATAGATACATCATATCCAATAGAATATTTAATTTTTTTACCTAGTTTTGCGATGTTTATAGCTATTGTTTTTGACTCACGTACAGCATTTTATGCAACTGTAACAATGTCATTATTGGTAGCATCAATTAGAGGTAATGATTATATTACTGCTTTGATAATGATGTTCGTTGGCTCTGTTGCAGCTTACACAGTAAGAGATATAGAAAGTAGGACGCAGATATTTAAATCTGTATTCTTTATTTTAGTTTCATTTATTACTACAATATTTATTTTTAATTTAGAGACTTCCTTGACTTCAGAAGAGACAATACAAAAAATAATATTTAGTACAATTAATGCTTTTATCTCTCCTGTCCTAACTTTTGGATTGGTGTTTATGTTGGAAAGAACAACTAAATTCTCAACAAATTTAGCTTATAAAGAATTTGATAATTTATCAAACAATATACTGATACAACTCTCTGAGGCAGCCCCTGGTACATTCCATCACGTAAGAGGTGTTGCAGCATTAGCTGAGAATTGTGCTATGGCTATTGACGCAAATGTCGTATTGGTAAGGGCAGCAACATATTATCACGACATCGGAAAGATGATTAATGCAGAATATTTTGTTGAGAATCAAATTGGATTTGAAAGCAAACATAAATCCAAAACACCTCTACAAAGTGCTCATATAATAATTGATCACGTTAGACAGGGTGCTGCAATTGCCAAAAAATATAATGTACCAGAGAAAATAATTGATAGTATTTATATGCACCATGGCACTACTTTGGTCAAACACTTTTACGCCAAAGCTTTGGAAAGTGGACAAGAAGTAAATGAAAGTGATTTTAGATACCCTGGTCCCAAACCTAATTCAAAAGAAGCTGCTATAATTATGATTTGTGATTCTGCAGAGGCAATATCAAGATTAAATTTGAATGAAAAAGAATTAGAGACAATGCTTGATGAAATAATAAAAGAAAGAATTGATGATGGTCAATTTGATGAATGCGATATCACTATCAAAGAAATTAATATAATCAAAATAAACATATTAAAAACAATCAAGGGTGTTGGGCATCAAAGAACACTATATTCCCCAATTCCTAAAAAATAATTACTAAAAAAATTTTTAAAATTAATTATTAAAAATAATTACTAACTTATATTGGTGAAAAAATGGACTTAAAACAAATATACAAAGCAAACAAAAGTGAAGAGTTAATTGAAAATAAAATTCAAATCGTTAGTTTTTTGCTGGGTGTCGAAGAGTTTGGTATAGATATTTTGAATGTGCAGGAAATAATAAAACCTGTTTTTATTACAAGAGTTCCGAATTCGAGCGAATTTATTGACGGAGTTATAAACCTTAGAGGTAAAATAATTCCAGTTATTAATCTTAGAAAAAGATTAGATATGGATGACATTGAAATCACGAATACAAGTAGAATTATAGTTGTAAAGGTGGAAAATAATGTTGTTGGATTTAATGTTGATTTGGTGAATGAAGTGAATAGAATTGATAAAAATATTTTGGAAGAGACTCCAAAGTCATTTAATTCTAAAATTTATGAATTTACAAGTCATATAGCTAAATTTGAAGATAAGTTGATTATTTTTATAGATTTACAAAAATTACTAAATAGTTTACAAGAAGATTGATTTTTGTTGTAAATATTTTTTGTAAATATTTTTGTTATAAAATGTTATAAATCTATTTTTCTCAAACCTAAGATATTTTGATTTTAGATTGTTATTTTAGGTTCTTATCAGTTGTTTAAATTATATTACTTTTGATTAATGTTTCAATCCAAAAAAGAAGTTTTAGATAAGTTGTTTTCTCTTCAAAGATTTGGCATAAAGCCAGGTTTAGAAAGGACATTAAGTTTGTTAGATTTTTTGGGTAATCCACACCTAAAAACAAAGTTTGTACACGCTGCTGGCACTAATGGAAAAGGCAGTGTTTGTTCGACTTTATTTTCAATTTTGTTTGAAGCTGGATACCGTGTTGGTTTATACACTTCGCCACATATTTTTGATTTTTCCGAAAGAATTAGAATAAATGAAAAGTGTATAACCGAAGATGAGATTATAGAATTTTCTAACATCATTATGCCTTATGCACTCGAAATTAGTGCTACTTTTTTTGAAGTTACAACAGCAATGGCATTTTATTTTTTTGAAAAGAATAAAGTAGATGTTGCTGTAATTGAAACAGGAATGGGTGGCAGATTTGACTCAACTAACGTTATTATTCCCCTTTTGAGTATTATTACTAAAATTGATATGGATCACCAAGAGTATTTAGGTGATACAATAGAAAGAATTGCTGGAGAAAAAGCTGGTATAATCAAAGCAAATATTCCGGTAGTTATAGGTAAAAATATAGACCAAGTAATTACAATACTTAAATCAAAAGCAAGTTTAGAAAACTCACAATTTATTGATACTAACGTAATTGGGAATATAGAATTAAAGCAAATCCAAACCAACCAAAATCTAAATTCGATATATGAAGTTAAAGATTATAATAGCAAAGAAAACAACAAAACTTATGAATTAGAATATTTGGCTGGCAAACATCAAAGCGATAATTTGTTAACTCTATTATCGGCAATTGATATATTGAAGAATACTTTTCCGGTATCAATAGAGAATATTCAAAAAGGTGTCAAAAACGTAAGAAACAACGCTGGTCTCAAATTTAGATTAGAAATGTTGGATATTGATTATAAGGTTGAATCTCATAAGATTTATGCCGATGTTTCTCATAATCCGAACTCAATTGAATTTGCATTTGATACATTAAATAATGCTAACCTGATTGATTTAAACATTTTGTTTTCGGTTTTGGAAGATAAAGATATTACGCCAATTGCAAATTATATCCTTAAATATTTATCCAATCATATATCTGATAATTTATCTACTAATCAAAATTCTAATCAAAATAAATTGGTACTCACTCAACTAAATAATTCACGAGCAATCAAGATTGAAAAATTATTTGAGACATTTGAAAAAATTGCTGAGAATTATAATTTAGCAGGAGTAAATTTAAAGGATAGAATTATAGTAATTAATGATATAAATTCAGCTTTTGATTATTTGATTAATGAAAAGAAGTTAAGTGGTAAATCATTTATTATTTTAGGTTCATTTTATCTTTTCGATGAATTGAAGGATATTTTAGATAAGTAAAGAAGTTTATAGTGAGTGAAGTTATTAAAGAGAGAAGTTGATAAAGAGAGAAGTCTCTATAAACAAACAAATAGAAGACGATAAATCATCTTCTATTTGTATTAAATTTATTTTTGAATCAATTCTATTTACTTTCAAACATTAATCAATTCTATTATTGAGAGTATGTAAAATTGTTCTTGTTTTAGAAACTGAATTGTTATAGATTTCTTCTGCTTCGGCTTGCACTTTTGATTTGAATTCGTTGTCTGAAATATCATTAAGATTAATGACTACATTTCTATACGCACCCCAAATCCCTGTTTCCAAAGCTTTGACACCAACTTCCAAATCAGATTTACTTGCAAAATTAGTTACTTTTGCAGCTTCTTCAAATTCATACCAAACATTATTAGCAATTTTCATAACAGAAAGCGGAGAAAGTACAGCTTTTTTTAATCCACTTTGCATAGCAAATTCTCTGATTTTTTTCTCTTCATCATTACTTTGAGGTAATCTTACTGCATCAATATAATCATTGAAAGAATTCGTATCTTCATCAATTTTTGGAATTAATTCTCTAAATGATTTATCAAGATTTGGAATAATTTCTCTCATTTTAGAGTCTAAGTGTTCAAATTTTCTGACACCGAAGGTAAGTTTTGCTACCATATTTGCAAGTGCAATTCCCATCGAAGCAATTGCAGCAGAAACGCTACCGCCCCCTGGTGCAGCAGTTCTCGCACCAACTTCTTCTATAAATGCTCTTAGGGACATCGAAGCAAGTGGTTCATTCGGCTCAACTCTAATTAGATACTCAATAATCCTTTTATTTGGGTCAAAATTACTTATGGAATTTAATCCTAATCTTTCGATTACAAGTCTGATTTTTTGTTGTTCTTCAATTATAAATAAATTTTCTTTTTGAATATAATAATCTGCAGCATTAAGAATTGCTTCCAAAGGAATTAATCCAACTAACTCAGAGCCAGCAGTAGCAACATTTAATTTTGTAGCATCTTCTTTACAAGTTTCAAAAGCAATATGAATAGGAGTTTGATTGTAATCTGTTAAATTCATCGAAACTTGAGATAAGTTATATTCATCAACCCACCAGCCGATTGCTTTTACTTCTTTTAATTTCCCTGGGTCATTATCTCCCCTGCCCAATTCACGCAAATTTAGTGCTATTCTATGAGCTTGATTATTAGTGCCTAATATATTTACATTATATGCAATCAAGAACTTTCTTGCACCTGTAACGGTTGCTCCCCAAGTACTCACAAATTTCGCAGGACCAAAATTGGGCTTCCATTCAGGTAAGACGATTTTATTTTGAATTCCTTCGTATTCGCCTTTTCTGATGTCGGGCAAGCTTTTTCTATAATCTACATTAGATGCTTCCTCGTATAAATATACAGGTACATTCAGCTCTTCGGCTAACCTTTTACCAAATTCTTTGGAACATTCGACACATTCGTCCATTGTTACATTTTTGACAGGAATAAAAGGGCAGACGTCCAAAGCACCCATTCTTGGATGTTCACCTTTTTGTTTATTCATATCAATTAATTTGTAAGCTACTCTTGATGCAGCTAATGCACCTTCGATTACGCTTTTTTCATCACCTACAAAAGTATAGACAGTGCGATTTGTCGAATACCCAGAGTCAACATCTAATAACTTAACACCGTCAGTATTTTTGATAGCATCTGCGATAGCATTTATTATACTTTTGTCTCTTCCTTCAGAAAAGTTAGGAACACATTCTATAATTTTTTTCATTTTTTTTAGTAATTTTATTTTTTTTTAATAATTACAATTATCAATTTATTTAAAATTATCGATAAATATAATAAAAATAAAAATATTTATGCAAAAAGTTTAATTTTATTTAGAAATTTCTCCATCCCAACCCGTAATTCCACCTTTTAAGTTCAAGACATTAGTAAACCCATTTTTAGCCATGAATTTAGCAGCACCGCTACTTCTACCACCTGATTTACAATATACAGCATAAGTTTTAGATTTATCTAATTTTAGAGTTTTTGTATCAAATTCACTTGAGTTATAATCAATAAATATTTTAGTTCCTTTGATATAACCTTCATCTATCTCACTTTTTGTACGTACATCTATAAGTTCTACTTTTTTACTTTTGATTAATTCTTTTAGTTCAGTTGATGAAATTGATTTGAAGCCATCTTCACCGCTAAATAAATTTGTTTTAAAAACAAATAACAAAGCTACAGCAATTCCGACCAAAACCATTATTACATTTTTTTCCATTTTATTCCTTTGAATAATATTTAAAAATAATTGTTTTAAGATAACACTTGTTATATTAACGTATAAAATTAAATATATTATTCAAATAAATAATTTTGTTCTGAATATTAATAAAAAAAAGACTAACTTTTTTGAAGTTAGTCTTTTGGGAAGTTGAATATTTTAAATATTAGCAAAATATAAGAATTAGAACCACCAATCTATACCAATAGTTGGACTTCCAAATCCTGCATATATTCGGCTGTTATCAGTATTAAATTCGAAGAACTTAAATCCACCATAAACACCGATTGATTTGTAAGGGAACCAGTTTCCACCAACTGTAACATAAAATTGTTCTCTGTTTACTGTTCTAGTTTTTGCTTGTAGTGGATTATCGAAATCCGCTTTTGAAGTTGATGTGATATTAAATCCACCCATAACAAATGGTCTCAAATTGCCTTCATTTTCTAAGAAATACTTAACAAAAGGAGAAAAGTTAAAATTTAAACCTCCATCATAATTTTCATAACCAGTATCATATACAAGTCCAAGTTGAGTACCGATATGAATAGATGGAGTAAAAGCATAAGTCAACACAAATCCAATATCATTGTGCTCATTTTTTTGAATACCAAGTCCAAAATCCTGATTCGGCACTTTTAGTGCACCTGGATCATCTTGAGAAAACCCTGAATTTATCAAAAATAAAAACAAAGCAAAAGTTGTAATAAAAATTTTCATATAACAGCACCTTTGAATTAATTTAACGATGAAAAAAGTCTTTTAAAAATTTTAAAAACCTATTAATACAATATACAAAGTGTTTCTAAATAATAAAAACATTTGTTATAAACATTATGATTTATTTGTTTAATATATATTATATTTTTTATTAAGAATATTTCATTATAAAAATTACTTTATAATATTAATTTTGAAATATCCATTTTTTATAATAATATTTTTAGAACTATCTACTTGAAACTCAAACAAATCTAAATTAAATTTACCAGCAATATAGGTGCTGTCAAAATCAATTATTTCAATATTCCCAATTTGACTATTATAATAATTAATATTTTTTATCGGAGCGGAATAAGGGTAAATTCTAAATTGTCCAAAATTAATTTTCAAATTATCATTATCTATGATTTCAAGTTTTGAAATAATATAATTTATTTTTTTTAATTCTTGATTGTCGAGGTAAATAAATAATTTTAGGGTTTCAATAACAGATCTGTCTTGAATCCATTGTGAAGAAACAATTTCAATTCCACTATCTCTAAAGAAAGCCCTTGATGAATTATCCGAAATCCATTCTTTGCCATCGATACTAAATACCATTTTATTATTTAACGTACCTATAATTTCTCTATCTCTTTTTAGCTTTTCAGCTATGGGGCTGTCAGCTATATCTGGATTACAACTATAATTAATAATCGAAATTATTAAAATTAGTAATAACTTTATTATATTATTCTTTAACATATTCTTTAACATATTCTTTAACATATTTTGAAATATAAAATATTGAATTAAAAACAAAAGAGAGATAATCATAATTTAGATTATCTCTCAAATGTATAATATTTTGTAAATTATTTATATTAATATTATTTGATTTAATAATACCAATTAGTCTTAATTACTTATTTATATTATTTAGTGATGTTTAGTTTGTCAATCAATATAATTTCTTTGCCATTAGAAATTATTTTGAATTGAACTAAATAAGTACCACTTGCCAAAGTATTGGTATTCATAGGAACTATTACATTTCCTTTATCAAAATATCCAAGATTTTTTGATTCAATCAAAGAACCAGTAACACTTAATATATCATAACTAATTTCTGCATTTTCTTTGATTTTGAAAGAAATATTAGCTAATGATTGAGTTGGGTTTGGAAATATATCAATTTCAAAATTACCATTGTCATCAATTACACTACTTGGGTCTGGTTTAGTAGTAAAGTACCAAGTTTCTGACCAAGCAGACTTTTCGGTACCATTAATTGACCTTACACTCCAATAATAAATAGTTTTATATTTTAGATTATATAAGTCAAATTGTACAAAATCCCAATCATTTTTTGTAACCAAATCTGGGGTATCAAATGTATTTTTTGTATCAACTCTAACATCATACTTTAATGCACCTAATGGTTTTTGCCATCTTAGGTATAATGAATTAATGATTTGATTTGAGTCGCCAAGTGCTGGTTCAGTTAGAGTAGTTAGAGGTAATTCTGTTCTAAAACTCCAAGTTTTTGACCATTCTCCAACTAATCCTTGTACATAAGTTTGTACTCTCCAATAGTAAGTAGTAAATGGTTCTAAATTATCAGTTAATTCAACGTTATTTAATTCAGTACTATCTTTTGTATATATTAAGTTTGTAAATAAAGAATCTTTAGCTAACTGTACTTTGTATCTTGTCGCTTTGTTAATTAATTTCCAAGTTAAAGTTGGTGTCAATACAATTGCTTTATCTTTATTACTTGGAGTTAATAAATCAACCCCTGGTATTGTAGTAGTAAATGACCAAGTTTCTGAGTAATCACTTACACCATCTTCATTAGAAGCATAAGTTCTCCAATAATAAGTTTTGTTAAACTCAAAATCAAACAAGAAGTGTCCGGTTAATTCTTCAGCTTTACCAACATAGAAATTACCAGTTTTTAAGTCAGGTGAAGACCCCACTTCAATCCAAGCATCTTCTGAAGTAAGTGCTTTTGTCCAAGTAAAATTTATATCTATAGGCATTTTTGCAGATTTATCTTTAGGTGAAACTAAAGAAGGTGGAGGCAAGACAGTAAAGAATTCAAATGCTTCAGAGAAATCACTTGTATTACCATTTTTGGCAATTGCTCTAACTCTCCAATAATATGTAGTTAATGTTTTTAATTTTACATTAATTGTAGTTATTGTGTCTGTTAATTTGTCATTAGTGAATAGTTTTGTTGCAAAGTCTAATTTTTCAGCAACTTCTAAAATATAACTATCAGCGCCATCAGTCTTATTCCAAGTAAATGTAGGCAATGTTTTCACGCCTCTTTTTAAATTTGTTGGAGTTAGAAGAACAGGTTTAGCTAATTTTGTAGTAAATGATCTTTCGGTACTCCATGTGCTTAGAGAAGCATTTGCTTTGCCTCTTGTTCTCCAATAATATTTAGTATTAGGTGCTAAATCTCTAGTGATTTTCCATTTTGGAGCAGCTTGAGTAGATGTTTCCTGTATGAGTCCATAAAATCTATCATCAGAAATTTGAAATTCATACATATCCGCTTTTGATGATAAATTCCAAGTTAATTCAGGTAAAAAATCTATATTATTAACATTATTGTTAGGAGTAGCCAAAGTTGGTACACCCATTTGTGCAGGGTTTACAATTTTATAAATTGAATTAGTAGAGAATAAGACGTCTCCAGCGGTATTAACAGCCATACCTCTAATGTCTTTAGCTACAATACTTGTATTTATAAGTGAGTCCCATTTGACACCACCATTAGACGTTCTATATACACCCAAATCACCATCTAATCCAACAAAGAACTCGTTAGCATTTTTAATAGCTAATACATTAACAGATGGAGTTTCATAGGCACCTGCTGCCATACCTAAATTATTTCTGGTAAACGTGGTTCCATTATTTGAAGAGATATATAAACCATCATTTGTTGCAACATAAACTTTATTATCAGGATCACATTTAATATCTCTGATTTGTAATATTTCGCTTACTTGACTATTAAATCCAGTTTGAGTAAATGTATTTCCACCATCGGTTGAACGGAATATAACATTTAAAGATTGAGCAGAGAAATTATCAACAGAAACATATATATATGCGTTTTGAGAGATAGTAACTTTAGCATTTAACCCTGCAATTTTATTACCTAAGTTTGTCCAATTCAAACCACCATCTGTTGTTCTTACAATATGTGTTTGTATTGGTGGCGGAGGTGGTGGCATTCCACTACCTGGTTCTGGATGATTCAGTGCAATTGCTACCAAAGGATTTGATGGAGAAATTGCAATATCAGTTGTTCTGACACCAGGGTCTTTTGCATTCCAATTATCACCTCTATCATTAGAAACTTTGATTTGACCAGAAGTTTCAATCATAAAAATAGAATTACTAAAAGCTGCTGCAGCAACAATATTCGAGCCACCAACATTTAAGTTAGTTGACCAAGTTGTGCCTATATCAGTTGTTCTAGTTAATTCATTTGTGAATCTAAGATAATTATAAAAAGTAGTACCACCTGAGAATAATTTTAATATTTTATCTCCAGACCATAAACTATTTATTGTCCAATCTTTACCATTATTTGTACTTTTAACAATTCCTCTTGCTGGTATTGCTGCTAATAAAGTACCATCTTTAAGTTTAACGATTGAATTTACACCACCAGAAAACACGCTTGCTTGTCTCCAATCTTGATAAACTCTAGAATCATAATAGAATATACCTCTATATCTTGTTGCAACAACTGGCTCTTCGACAATAGAAGGTAAATTAGGATTTGCAAATACAACATCCATAATATTTCTATCTTTTAATTCACTATCTAAAGTAACAACATTTTCAAAAAAACTTTGTCCATTATCTTCCGACAAATAAACTCCACTATTTTGACCAACTATTACTATTTTATCATTTTTTAGTTTAAATATACGATTAGAATATTTTAGAGTTATGCCACCGACATTTCTGCTAAATGTTTGTGCATTATCATCGGATTTATAAATTCCACCGCCATAAGTGCCAACAATTATTCTACCTGTTTTAGTTACGCAGATGTCATTTATGTCTTGGTAGTTTAAAGCTGGATTTTTTTGTATCCAATTAGCACCACCATCAACGGACATAAAAAACCCATCACCATAAGTACCTGCAAATAATGTATCAGCAGTTTTGGCGATTACGACTTTTGAATTAAGTCTAACTAATCCAGCATTTGTAGGAGTGAATGCAGCACCTCCGTTTGTAGAGATAAAAATCCCTGCGTCAGCAGTTGAGATTAAGATTGTATTGGTCCCAAAAAAACTAATATAGTTGATATACTTACCAGTAATTCCATTAGTTATTTTGGAGAAATTTACGCCTTTATCCAAAGAGCGATACAAACCATCTCCCCAAATCCCAGCGTACAATACATCATCTTCGCTAACTCTTAATATTCTAACTTCATTGGCATTACCACCTATGACTCTTCCAGATCCTTCGCTTGCAAAGGAATTGTCAAACCCACTTATTAATAAGAATAATACTATTATTATTCTAAATTGGTATAACATTTTCATAACTTACCTCATTTATTATTAAATTTTTTATTAATTATGTTCTTTTTTTTAATTTTAAAGTTAATTTGACTTTATATAACAAACCATTTCCCAATACATATTTATAATTTGCAACGGTCTATAATGTAATATACATTATTTTAGGGAAAAGTTACAATTTATTTTACAACAATAAAAGAACATTTTAGTCTTTTGAGTAAAAAAAGTAAAAAAAAAGTAAAAAATGGCAAAATCGCAATACGAAGCAAAATTTATTTTTGCATCAGCTCATAAAGGCAACTTCCCTACTCATACATTACCAGAAATTTGTTTTATTGGTAGGTCAAATGTAGGTAAATCCTCACTAATTAATAGTATAATTAGACGAAAGAACTTGGCTCACGTCAGTATGACACCAGGTAAAACACAACAAATCAACTTTTACAATGTTGAAGATAATTGGTGTTTGGTTGATTTACCCGGGTTCGGATACACTTCAAAAGGTAGATCTATTGGAGCTGATTGGAAAGAAAATAATTTTGAGTACCTGAAAACAAGAGAAAATCTAAAGTTCGTTTGTTTGTTAATTGATGGAAGACACGACCCACAGGCAATTGATTTGGGAATATTAGAAGAGTTAGAAATTATGGGTATGACTTATTTAGTTGTTTTGACAAAGTGCGATAAAATTAATAAAGAGATAACCGAAACGCGTAAAAGTCAATGGAACGAAATTTTAGTAAATTGTATTCATAATTTAGAAATATTACCATATTCGTCAGTAACTGCATTGGGAAGAAACAATATTATTGCAATTCTAAAAAAACAATTAGAAGGTTAAATATGTTCAAAATTCAAGACTGGGGATTAATTCCTTATATTGAATCTTCCGAAAGGCAAAAAAATATTTCTCAAAATATATTAGCGAATAGAGAGCAAAACAACAACTCTGTTTTTGTACTTTGCGAGCATCCATCGGTAATTACTATTGGCAAAAGTGGAAGTTTGGATAATATTTTGTTTGACGAGGAGACTCTTAATTCAAAAAACATACAACTAAGCTACACAAATAGAGGTGGAGACGTAACTTTGCACAATCCTAAGCAATTAATTGGATATCCAATTTTCGATTTAACTTATTACAAAACTGACCTACATTGGTTTTTGAGAGAAATCGAAGAATGTATTATCGAAGTCATTGCAGAATATGGACTAAAAGGTGGTAGAGTTGATGGGCTGACTGGAGTTTGGTTGGAAAATGAAAGAAAAATATGTGCAATAGGACTTCATTGTTCACGATGGATTACATCCCATGGATTTGCATTGAATGTAAATAATGATTTAAGTGAATTTGAAAACATTATTCCTTGTGGTATCAAAGAGAAGCAAGTTACCTCACTCGAAAAAGAGTTAAATCATACAATTGATATGATTGAACTAAAATCCGAAATATTATCAGTATTTAAAAAGCATTTTGTTTGATTGGGATTTTTTGATTGAGAAGACGAAAGATTTGTTTAGTTTTGTAATATGGTGTTATTTGATAAATAGTTCTGTTGACCCAACCCCGTGAAAAACAAATTTTCACGACCCGCCCCATGGCAGGTTTTTAGGAGAAAGGAAAGAAGAAAGATATTCTACTTGATATAAATAATTGAAATTGACTTTCTAAATGTTTTATCAGAAATAACTGGTAAATAAATTCCTGACTGTAAATTAATTGGAGCAAACTCTATTTTTGATTGATTGGAGTTAAATTGATTATTTATTAATTGATTGGAAAGATCTGCTACCTCAATTCCATTCAAGTCATATACTTTTATGGTAACGGAAGTTAAGTCAGTATTAGGTAACCAAGTTGCTGTAAATTCAGTTTGACTGGTAAATGGATTGGCTCCTGAATTAGATAACCAAACTGTTGCTACATTATTATTTTCAATATTATAATCTTCAATTGAGGTATTTAATTCGGATCGCTTGATTCTAAATATTTTTTTAGTATTTAAAATAGTTTCATTTATCTGTGTGCCATAAAAATAGATGTAATTTTTAGTTAAATGTGTAGGACTAAAAACAACAAAAGGATTTTGATTTACTTCTATTAATTCAAGAATATAAGTTTTTAAATCTAAAATTAATACTTTTGTTTGATTTTTAAAATTCAAATCCTCATATAATTGTGTTAAAATAAGTTTGTTCTCTAATAATATCATCTCACTCAAATAATACATTGAATCTAAGTCACTTATAACTTTAGTCCAACTCACCCCTCCATCTTGAGTATATAACAAATTACTTTTATAATCTTTATCTAATAATAAAGCGTAACCATTTAATTCATCGATAAAATTAATACTTCTAGTTAATAAATATTCAGGAAAAGTATACTTATCTACTATTTCAAATTTGTTGTTAAATTTTAAAGCACCTGCATTAAAGGATAAATAACCTTGTTCAATACTCTTTATACTATCAATAAAAAACCCACCTGCATAAATAAAATCGCCATTTTTTTCAAAATTTAAGCAACTAAAATTGGTTTTGTAAACTTTAGAATTCCATGTTTCTCCCTTATCGGTCGTATAATATGTATAATTTGAAGATTTACATTGTATTCCATTTTCCTCTAATACCTGCGTCCTATAAAAATACAATGTATTCATATTGATTTGGATTGTTTTACTATTATTTAAAAGATCATCAAACCCTACTAAATACTTATAGGGGTTTAATTTGTCAGCAGAATCTAAAAGTATTTTATTTGTAAAGGTAGCACCTGCATCATACGAATGATATAATGCAAGATCTTGTTTACTAAAATAAATACAATTTAAAGTGTCAAAAAAATGGGCAGGACCTGCAGTTGCATTTCGGAAAGTACTATCTCTATTTAAATTTGTTGGCAGAAATGTAACACCTGAATTTGTAGATTTAAAAACCGTAAACCTGTCTGAGGTAAAATATACAATATCTTCCTCTCCATTTTCAAAGACATCAATTTTAATCTGTTCTGCGAAGTTACTAAAATTAGAAATTAATTCCCAATTTAAACCACCATCATTAGTAATAAAAATTGTATTATATTTACCAACTGTTATACCTTTTTGTTCATTAATAAAATCTACAGCCAAAAAACTGTTATACAAAGTCCTATATTTAGATATTGAATCATTGTAAACCCAACTCCAATTTTTGCCACCATCAATTGTTCTATGCAAACCACCTGTAGCTTTTACACCCAAATTATTATCATAAAAGTAAGTGTCGTTACTTCTTAATAATAAGTTTGTTGGCTGATTTGTTTTTATAAAGCTTTGATTTTCAATATCTATTGTATAGTATTGATTATTATCATCATAACTATAAATTTTATCATTAAATAAGAAAATATCTCCAATTCTTTTTTTACTTACACTTAATTTTTTCCAAGTTAATCCTGAATTAGTTGAAATTAAAATTTCGCCAGTATGGGTACCAATAATAAATGTCATTTCATTATAAATCAATACAGCAGTAATAAGTTGAGTTGAATCTATTAATATTTTGGAAAATGACTTACCCTTATCTTTAGAAAATAATAAACTATTACCGCCAGAAATGGTGATATATTGATTATCAGATTGCAAAATATCAATATCAGTCAAGTGGATTTGTGTATTAGAATTAATATACTTCCAATTTCTACCACTGTCAATAGATTTGAGGATTGTACCGTTTTCTCCGCAGGTAATAATTTCACTTTCAGAAATATATTTTACGCATCTCAAATTACTTGTAATTTCAAAAATATGTTTAGCTTTTACATTTGTACAATTGCTAAAAAAAACAAACAACAAAATTAAATTAAAAATAAATTTTTTCATAATAAAGCCTATTCGTATTATTTATAAATTATTTAAAAAAATTAAAAAATAAAAGTGAAGGTTGTGCTATTAAATCTCCGAAATTCACGGCAACTATATTTCTCAGTTATTTTATGCTTGACTCATATCTTTTACATTTTTTTATTTGAGAAAGATTATTTACATTGTGATTTTTAAAATTATTAATCAAATTGATTATGCCAAAAAAACAAATTTTCATTTTGTAATAATGAGTTACACAATTATTAATAAAAAAAATATTAATATGCAAATAAATTTTATTTTTTATTTTTTATTTTGTTTAATATATAAACGCTTTTAATTAAAATAAAGTTACCATTTTAGTGAAAATAATTAGAAAAGAGTGTAAATATCAATACTTAATTAACATATTTTTTTAAATAATAATAACAATATTTGCATATTAAAAAGTGTCAACCTATATTAGTGTAAGACAAGGCAGTAGAAAGGAAGAAAAAAGAGTGTAAATTCAGTGCAATTATTATTGTTCGAGGGCTTTAATTAATGATTTGTCATTTAAGTTATAAATTGTATAATATGCATCTTGTCCGTAAATTATTTCTGCTAAACGTGCTTTAATAGCTGTAATTATTATGTCTTTGTCTTGTTCAAAGAATTTATCACTCCAGATGTTATAAGTGTATGAAATTCTTTTGAACTCTGTTAACATAGACTCAGTTATAACAAAGTTTTTTTCGAACTCCTCGATGGTATTGAATTGAAGTAATTTTACTTTATTATCTTTATAATAATTATGGATAAATTCAAATAATATTCTTTTTGAGATAAATGTTTGGGTCAAAATATTGGTTGTATCTTGTTTGACAAAAACATCTGGAAATATCCCACCACCTCCAATTAAATTTCGACCACCTCTTGATTCATAAATCTTAATTTTATCATTACCAAATTCATTAACTAATTTATTCAATTCTGCAAAATTTTGTTCATTCATATTTAACTGCAAAGCAGGGTCTAAATAAGTAACACTGGAGTTAGATTTGTTGATTGGTCTTTCGAGCGGAGTTAGGTATTCGGCAACAGTGAGTTTGAATCCTGTTTCATCTTTGAATTCCCAAGTATTTTGCACAGTACCTTTACCAAAAGACCTTTCACCATAAACAATACCTAAGTCATAATCTTGCACTACCCCAGCCAAAATTTCGCTACCAGATGCACTTTCATTATCAATCAAAACATCTACTCTGATGTCTTTGTATTTACCAGTTTTTTGTATTTGTTTAGTGATATTATAGTTTGGGTTCGAAGCTCTTGATTTGAGTACATAATCTCCAGAGTCCAAAAACAAAGCACAAATATTAGTAACTTGGTCTAAATAACCACCTCCATTTCCTCTCAAATCGAAAATAATTCTTTTAAATGAATTTTGTTTTAGAGTATTTAATGTGTCAATAATGTCTCTATCAGAAGTTGTTGTAAACTTATTTAACTTAATATAAATAGTAGTATCTAATTGAAATGAAGTCAAGATAGAAGATTGGGAAAATAATTGTCTTTCAATATCAAATTCATAATATTTATAATTATTATTTATATAATAAAGTGAATCATTTTGATTGGAATTATTTTCTGTTAAGTTCTGACTGTTTTTATTGTCATTATTTTGTCTATTATTTTGTTCGTATCTAAAAATCCCAATTTTGAAGGAGGTATTTTCTAAACCATTAATTAAATTATTTATGTCAAATTCACTTTTACCTTTAATGAAAATAGAATCAATTTTATAAATTCTATCATTTGGTTTTAGTCCTTTTAAATATGCAGTGCTTTTGTAAACCATACTATGAATTACAGAAGTATCTTTGTAGTTAATTATAGTAAGTCCTGAACCTATTTGTTTGCCTGTGTGAGCGACTTTATTGGATTTAAAGTATTGTTTGTCGAAATACGTAGATTGGTTGTCTAAGGAGTTAAGCATTGCTTTAAAAGCATTTTCAGACATTTTTTCAATATTTACACTATCAACATAATTTTTGGTAACAATTCTTAAAATCTCTTCAAATTTATTTGTGTGAAATTTAATTAATTCATCATAAGTTTTATTTTGTTGAGAAAATAATGAAATATTGGTAAAAAGGATTAGAATTAAAATATAAGCCAAGATATTTTTATTTTTGGGATAAATTGTATTTGAAAGGTTTTTTGACATTATTTCTTGAAATTAATTATATTTTACAAAAATACTTAAAATTACTTTTAAAATAAAACGAAAAGGGCTGTCAATAATTGACAGCCCTTTGCAAAAAAGTGTATGTAAGTAATATTTACTTGTTATTCTTGTTTTAATATTATTTCATTATTACAAATGGCACAACGTGAGCGTGATCATTTGAAGTAACGATTAACATATAAGAACCAGCAGCTAAACCATTTACATCAAAGTTATAATTGAATGAACCAATACCAAGATTTAAACTTGAGAAAGGAACAGAAACTATTTGACCTGTTACAGTCATAACTTCAACTTTAAATTCACCAGCTAATTCGTTAACGATATTAAAGTTTAATACATCTTTAACTGGATTAGGGAATATAGTTTCAACTGAGAATGAACCACTACCTTGAGTTTCAAAGAACTCTTCGCCATCTTTATTAGAAGTAGCTTGTTGAGAAGTAGTTGTATTTTCAGTTTCAACGCTATATCTGATAGTTGCTTCTCTACCAGAAGCAAAATCACCAGCAACAGCAAAAGCTTTGATATTATATGGAGTAGCTCTTGTAAGTGAAGTTAAAGTAACTGTTCTAGCATTACCAGAATACAATACTTTATAATCACCAAGACTATTAGCATTACCAAAGTTGTTATCGCCAACATAAGCAGTTTCATCAGCAGGTTTATCACCAACAGCACCTGCATAAGTACCTACTTTTGCTAGTAATAATGAATTATGAGAAGTGTTAGTTATATTCCAAGCCATAGATAAAGTAGTTCTTGATCTAGATGTTCTTCTTAAGTTTGTTGGTGGAGCAGGTAAAGCTGGTACTAATACAAAGTTTGCAGTAGCATCAGAAGTTAAAGTCATACCACTTGTAGTAGCAGCAGTTAATTGTAATTCAACAGCACCAACAGATTTCGTAAGTGTTACTGGGAATGTTACTGTATTTGTATTTTCATTTACTGTTACTGGAGAACCATTATTTACAACCATAGTTACAGTTGCGTTATTTATAGTAATTGAAAGACCAGTATTCATAGTTACAGGTGATAATACATTTAAATTATTTCTAGTTTTAACTGTAACGTTATAAGAAACGCCTGTTTCCATTTTAGCAGCACCATTAAACAATGGATTAGAAATATCAACTATTTCTAATTTAGTTGGTAAAGGCACAACAGTTAAATTAGTAATAAAACTCATAGCATTAGCACAAGAATTTGCACTTACAGCCTCAGCGTAAACCGGGAAAGTAGAAGTGAAAATATCTTCATCAAGTCCATTGAATAAGTTTGCTATAGAAGTATAATCTAAAGTTAATGTATTAGAAGTTTCGTTCATAATTTCATCACCATCAAAATACCATTTGTAACTTGTTGCTGAATCAGCAGTTAATGTATATGTAACACTTAAGTCTTCTCTGAAAGAAGTAGCTTGTGCATCCATTGTAATATCACCGTTAGTGATAGTATTATCAAATGCAAAATTATTAATTTTAGCTAATTCAGAAATTTCTACATAATAGTCAGAAGAAGTAGTCATACAACCATTATCAGTAGTCATTTCTACAGAGTAATTACCTTGGTCAGCTAATACTGTGTTTGCTTTATCATAAGTTGAACTTGTTGCACCCATGATCATCATATCATTCAAGAACCATTGGTAAGAAGCAACAGTTGCATCCATATTAGAGTTTGCAGAAGATAATGCAATAGCACTATTTTCACAAACTAATTGATTACCAGATACAGAAGGAGTTGCAATTTCGTAAATAGTAATAGTTGCATCATTAGAAGCAACTTCACAACCTTCGTTATCAGAAGACAATGTAACTTCCACATTATAAGTATAAATACCAGGAGCATCATTCATTCTAGTATAAGTTGAACTTGTTGCACCCATGATCATCATGTTATTTTCATACCATTGATAAGTATAAGTATAATCTTGGTTAGTAGAAGCAACGTCAGCTACTAAATCAATAGCAGTTACATTTGAGCAATAATTAACATTATCAACTGTAACAGTAAATGCATCTAATACAGTTGCATCAAAATCCATAGATTCTACAACACAACTATTTGTATTAGTAGCAGTAACAGTATAAGTACCAGTTGCATTAACTGTTAATGTAGCAGCAGTTTCGCCAATCATCATATTATCGTCCATATACCATTGATAATCAATGTTTGACTCTATATTTGAGATTGTAAGCATATTACTTTCGTCAAAACAAATTGTGTTATCGCCAGTGATTGTAGGTACATTAGGTAAATCATAAATTGTAACATTTATATCATCTGTAATTGAACAGTTAGGTGTTTTGGTAATATTTGTAGCTTCTACAGAATATTCATCATTCATTCCAACCATATTAGGTTCGTATGTTGAGTTTGTTGCACCATCAATCATAATACCATTCATATACCATTGGTAAGTATATGAATCAGCAGGAGACACAGACGTAGATAATTCTACCACTTCATTTAAACAAGAAGTGTAATCCATATCACCATTGTTGATAGATAAAGTCAATTCAGCTAATTCATTTACAATCATTCCTTCTGAAATAGCTTCACAGCCTTTCATATTAGTTGAAATAACATAATAAGTGCCTGATTGATCAACAGTCAAAGTTGGAAAAGTTTCATTATTTAATTGTTGGTCATCTCCATCAAACCATTGGTAAGATACAGTTTCGATATTATCTACTTGAATTGTGATGTCTGTTCCAAAACAGAAATTCATCATAGTAGATGTTGTTGATAACATTGGAACAGTTGGTAATTCATTTACAGTAATAGTTACTATATCTGATGAGTATGAACAATTGTTAGAAGTTACTTCTCTATAGATTTCATAAACACCTGACATATCTAATGAATAATTTAATAAATCTTTAGAAGTTTCGCCATTAATTTCAACATCATCAATAAACCAAATATACGTGTAAGATCCATCACCACCCATTGGATCAGAACCATAGATATTAGTTTCTGAATCTGGGTAAGCACAATATTCTTCATCTTGTGTTGAGAAAGGATAAATTACATTATCTGTTACATTTGAAGCAGTACTCATTAAAGTATTATCCAAATACCAAGGCTCATAATCAACATTTCCTGTTATTAATGAACCATTACCACAAGGGTTAATATTTGGAGCAACAGTTTTAGTTGGACCATTTGCTGAATTATAAAAGTTAGATACTGCATTTACAAAAATTGTAGCATTATTTGCAATTGCCGGGTTAGCACCAAATTTATTATCATAAACGGCAATTGTACTTCCATTAAAAGTATTATTAACTACAATAGAGTTTGTATTTGTATTAAATGTAGATGAGCTCACATAAATATCAGTGCCATTTATAACTCTAATACCAACGTTGTTCCCAGTAAATGTTGAAGATACAACATCTAAAGTACCAGAATTATTTTTGATTGCATCTCCAGTAAAACCAGAAAAAGTCAAACCATCAATGTATAAATAACTACTACTATTAGTAATTCCAGCAGTTGATAATGCGACAGCATCTTCAGAAATTGTCATTTCTCCAATAATTGTTGAAAATGAATTCATACCATCAAAAGTTAAAGCATCAGATAACATTAAAATTACATCAGCATCACCTGTTATATTAACAGATTTATCAAAAGTAACTGCATCATAAGAATATATTGTAGTTGGAGCTAAAACTAAATCATCTTCATCATCAATTCCGCCATTTACATCTGCAGCATCTAATAATGTCTCATAAAAATAATTTTGTGTAACATTTTTGATAGGAGTAAGTAATAAGTCAAACATATCAGTAGTATAAGACTCATCAAATTCATTACCATACATATCCTTTACATCAACTACACTTACAGTGATACCTGGATTACCTGCGTAAGGAGCTCCGAAATAATCTTCTGCAGTATATGAGAATTCTAAAGTATAGATACCACCTTGAAAATCAAAATCTGAAATAGATACATCAGAAACACCTGAACCAGCGCCATTTACTAATGTGATAACAAAGTTATCAGCAGTCAGAGGACCACTCATCAAAGTTTGAACTTCTTCTGTGAAAAATACGTTCATAGTATAGTTATCCAAAAATTCAACATCAGAAAATTCTGGAGATTTTGTATCAATGTTAATACCATTTAAATCATTTGTTGTACCAGTATTACTGTTTAAGTCAGTACCTGTAACAGATATTGTCTCAGCAGTCATACCATCGTCAGACAAATTATCAAATTCTACATCTCTTGTATAGCCAAATTTGAAATCATCTATTTGATTTGTTGCAACATTTGATTTATCATTTGCAGTACCGTCATAAGCCTCAATTGTTACAGTTGGTGTGCCATTCAAAGGCTCATCAGAAGTAACTTGTAAATAATAAGTGCCTATTCCTTGAGTTACAGGTAAACTAATTTCATTAGTATAACTTGCATCAGAGAAATATTTTACTGTAAATGTCGGAGGAGTAACATCATTTAAAGTAGTAAATACTACAGCAGCAGCATTAGCACTTTGGTCATCTGCATTATAAGCAGCAACAGTCCAGTTATAAGTTGTTGATTTAGTTAAGTAAGTTAAATCATAAGTAATAACATTACCGATATCAATTTTATTGTATTCTGGAACTGGATTTCCACCTTGAGTTAATAAAAACTCATAACCAGTAGCACCAGATACAGTGCCCCAAGTAGTAGTTGCAGTATTAGCACCTACGTTAGAAGTAACCAATCCTGTTGGCACTGCAATAGCAGTTTTCAAACTTCTTGGGTTATTAGTCGCAGAATTAGTATTGAAGTCAAAATTAGTAGGTATGTTGTTATATTCATATACCATAACTAAATAAGAGCTTCCTGTTGACAAATTAGAAACAGTAACACTTCTTGTGCTACCACCACCAGAATATACAACATAACCTGTAGTACCACCGTTTACGATTTCAGCACCACTACCGTAAACTGCACTTGCACTGTAGTTTGTGCCATTTACTGGGTTACCAGGTGTGTTGTTGTTGTTATACATAACAACAATTCTATTACCACCGTTACCATTAATCCAAGTAATCTTTGCAGAATTACTAGTAATGTCGGTGAAAGCAATGTATCTCGCCTGTCTAGACGGAGCTGCTAATGCACTTGTTACGTTCAATAGTAAGACAAGTATTAACGCTGATATAATGTTGGAAAATCGCTTCATTAGAGCGTACCTCTTATATATGTAAAAAAAATATTAATAAAAAAATTAATTATCAGTATTCTGTTATATTTAGATTAATTAATTATCTAAATATATTTATCATTTTTGCTTATTTAATAAAAAAAGTTATTAATATTAAATTCAAAATAAAATGATTATAACTATACGAAGAAATATTATTTGAAATAATACACCTCGCTTAAAACAAAACTAAACAAAAATGTTTAAAAAAAAAAGAAAAAATAACATTTTTGGCAAAATTATTAAAAAATATTAATAATTTTATTATATTTTATTATAATCTAATATATTTTAAATTAAAGAGAAGTTTTTAACTTAAATCAACTAAAAATTATTTTGAAAATTTATTTTCTAATTTATAATTTGTAAATTTGTATTAAAAATGAATAAAAAAAAATTAAGTTACAATTTAAGGTAAATTTTATCAATAATTACTAAATTCAGAACTTTCTAACTGTAATTTAAACTAACTAAACGCAAAGTAAAAATATACAATGAAAATAGACATACATACACATATTATGCCAAAACATATACCAGACTACAACAAAGAATTTGGTTATAGTGGATTTGTTACTCTCGAACATATTGATGAGTCTAAGGGCAAAATGATTAAAAATAACAATATTTTTAGGGTGATAGACAAAAACTGTTGGGATGAAAAAGCAATTCTCGAAGATTGTGCTAAATTCAATATAGACTTACAAGTAATTTCAACTATCCCTGTGTTGTTCAATTATTGGGCTAAAGACCAACACACGCTCAAATCTTCTATTTATCTGAATAATCATATAGCCGATATTACTAATAATTATCCCAAAAAGTTTCTTGGACTTGGCACTTTACCAATGCAAAATATTGATTTGGCAATAAAAGAAATGGAAAGATGTAAAAATGAGTTAGGATTTAAGGGACTACAGATAGGTTCAAATATTAATGGTGTTAATTTGGGTGACCAAAAATTATATCCGTTTTTTGAGGCGGCTCAAGACCTTGAGATGTCTCTGATGATACACCCTTGGGAAATGTTTGGAGCAGATAGACTGCAAGAGTATTGGATGCAATGGCTTGTCGGCATGCCTGCGGAAACAGCCCTTGCTATGTGTTCAATGATATTCTCTGGATTATTCGAGAAATTGCCAAAATTGAAAGTATTATTTTCTCATGCCGGCGGGTCTTTCCCTGCTGGATTTGGGAGAATAGAGCACGGGTATAATGTTAGACCAGATTTGGTGGCAGTTGATAATGATACAAATCCAAGAAAGTACTTCAAAAACTTTTATTTGGACTCAATTACTCACGATATTGATATTCTAAAATATATAATAAAAATGTTTGGAGCAGATAGAATTGCTTTGGGTAGTGATTATCCATTTCCATTAGGTGAATTAGAGCCAGGGAGAATGATAGAAGAATCCGATCTTCCTCAAGACACAAAAGATCAATTAAATTATAAAACTGCTGTTGATTGGCTTAATTTAGATTTAAAAGATTTTAATTGAATTGTATTTAACTAACAATAAACAAAATTAGAAAAAATGACTATAAAATTTGAAATTAATGGAACAGAACTACAAACTGACCTTAGTTCTGGAACAGATATATCAATTCCATTAATATTTAATAAAAATGAAAGTAATGGGAATTTACAACCTAATAATTATTCTGTGCCTTTTGCTAAATCTATACCTTATGAAGACGGACAATTTGTAGGTGATATAAATCAAGGTGGAAATTGTAATTTTGATGTAATAACTCTTATACCACACTGTAATGGAACACATACCGAGTGTTTGGGACATATTACAAAAGAAAAATATACAATTAATGAACTATTGTATGACCATCACACATATTCAATCTTAATTACAGTTAATCCAATACTTATAAAAGATATACCATTAGAAACTAAGCTTAATAATTCTTTGGATAATAAGTCTCTGAATAATAAGTCTAACAATTCTAATAATTCAATCAAATATTTGCCATACTCTAATAATTCAATTGAAAATTATCTTTCAAATCAAGAATTGCAAAATGATTATGTAATTACAAGTGATTTGATTTATGATAGTTTGATTAAAACTTTATATTCCAACTTTGATTTATTTTCTAATATAATTCCCAAATTTAATTTAATGTTAGAAAATCGAGAACTTAATAAAATTTTGAGATTAGTAAATATTAGGTCAATTATTATAAGGACATTACCAAATTTTGAGATTAAAAAGTCTCAAAATTATATCGAAACTCCACCAGCATACCTGACAAACGATGCAATAGAATTGATTAACATCCTAAAATTCAAACATTTGTTAATTGATTTGCCGTCTGTTGATAGACAATTTGACAATGGTGTACTTAGTTCCCATCATTTTTTTTGGAATGTTAAGGGCAATTCTCAACCACAAATTTCTAATGTAGAAAATTTGAATACAATTACTGAAATGATTTATGTCAAGACAGAAATAGTCGATGGATTTTATCTTTTAAATCTACAAATTGCTCCTTTTGAATTAGATGCGGCTCCGAGTAAGCCAGTTATTTATAATATTGATTTAATATAAATTTTACTTTTTTTATCTTATTAGAAGATTTTTTTTTAAATTAGTATGATTTAAAATTATTATTTTAATTATTATAATTAAAACATATATAAAATTGACATAAAATTTGAACTAATTTAAAATTAAATTTAAAACTAAAATTTAATAATTGATCTATAATAGAGGTTTAAAATGGATTTATGTTCATTATACCAACCCGCAGAGTGGGTAACTTTACAATATGCAGTAATGTGGGTTTTTCATAGTGTAGCTGGCGCAGATGGAGTTGTTGACAAAAAAGAACAAATGGCTTTGAAGCAACTTACTTCAAATGCAAAGAAGTTTAGCAATGTACTTTTACAAGAAGTATTAACTTCATTAGACTCGAACTCTGGTTCCATTTTTAGACAAAGTATGGCTGACCCCAGAGGTTACAAAAAAGGATTGGCTGCTGCCATTGCAATAGTTAATAAAACTTTACCACAAGAAGAAGCAATCAGTTTCAAAAAGCATTTAATTGCAATTGGATTTTTTATAGCAAACACTTCCGGTGATAAAGAAAAAGTTAAAGTTAGCCAAGAAGAAGCTAATATTATAGCTGCACTTGCATTTAATCTCGGCTTAAAAATGGAAGATTTAAAAAGTTCACCAACAATAAGTGAGATTATTTCTGTATTAAAGTAATAACTTCTGCAAATATTATCTTGAAAAACAAAAAGTGCCTCTAATTTTCATTAGAGGCACTTTTATTTTAAATCATAATAATTTTAACTATATAGTTTAAATTAGTTGAAAATTATTTATTAACTGCAAATTTACCGAAGTATGATTTGCTACCAATGACATTTACAAAATAAATACCATTAGCTAAATTTAGATTATTAATATCTAAAGTTAAAATATTAGATGTGTTTGAGCTATTATTTGAATTATAAACAATATTACCCAAAGTATTTGTAATTGTTATAGAATTGTATTTAATACCTTCTAAGTTAATGTTTAATGTATTTGAAGTTGGATTTGGTGAAATATTCAAATCTAAATTATCACCTTCTACTGACAAAGTACCAGACAATGCAACAGTTACATTTGAAACATCAAAAGTTCTAGTTTCACATTGTGTGAATATTTCGATTGAATACAAACCAGCCTCTTGAGTAGTAGCATTAGCTATATCTAAAGTATTTTTTGTTTCACCCATAATTTCAACACCACCTTTGAACCATTTATAAGTAACGGATACTTCAGAATTGAAATTAGCAAATAAATTAATAGCTTTATCAACTTCAACAGCAATATCAGTATCAGATTTTGTATCTAAAGTAATAAAATTAATGATATCTAATTTTGCATCATTGAAAGAGGCAGAAGCAGTATTTGCTGAATTACTTATGATTACTTCATAATTGTCAGTTTCATCACTTGGTGAAGTTGAAGTTATATTTAGTTTATTTGTATTAGTACCAATATATTTAGCACCATCTAAAAGCATAGTACCATTTGAATACCATTGGTAGTTCAATGTTTCAGTTGTATTGATTGTGGCATTTACTGTTAATAATGCAGGAGCGCCTTCACAAACAGTTGCTAAAGTTGGAGTAGAGACTACAGTAATTGTAGGATTTATGCTTTCTGTAATTTCAAAATCTCTTGCGATATCTGAAGTACATAGTCCTTTCACTTCGACCCAGTAATCATTACCAAAATCACTTGCTTGAACATTATTAATTGTTAATAAAGAAGATTTTGCACCAGCAATTCTATTATTATTTACAAGTGGAGTTATACCTTTATACCATTGAATATCAACAATCATTTTTGGAGGAATTGGAGATACGTGTGCTTGTACACTCATAGTTGCTATGCCACCTTTAGGAGTTTTAATATTTTTACGTGTTTCTAAAATTTCAGTTCCTCTTTTCACATAAACAACTGCGTCGCTCGTATAAATAATTGAACGTCCATTCCCGCAATCTTCAGCATCAATGGCACATCTATAGACACCAGATTGTTTGTGATTTGCATTGTCAAAATATAAAACCGAAGAATTTGCGTAAGGATTATCATTTAAAGTTAAGTTCACACCGTCTTTTTGCCATTGGTAACCATAAACTGAACCAACTGCAATTACTTCTACAGCAGCGTTTTCTTTTTCACAAACCAAAACTTCTTTTGGTTGCTCGTTGATAGAGAAAGTACTAAATATTTGTACGTTTGTCGGAGTTGTTGTTCTAACAAATTGACCAGCACAATCAGCATAAGATATATCACAAGTGTAAACACCTGCATCTTGTAATTGTGGGTTTAATATCGTTATTTGTTTGGTTTGGTAACCTGAGTTATTGATTAATGGGGAACCATTTCTTCTCCAAGTATAAGATAAAATAGTACCTTGAGTTTCAACTGTTAAAGTAATTGGAGCTGCGTCAACACATCCAACAACATTTGGTGCAGGAGATGAAGTAACTTGGAATAAAGAAACTACATTCAAATTAATTTGAGCAGTAACAACTGAAGCTGAATTACAAGAAGCAACATTAATAATTCTACATCTAAAAGATCCGCTTTCACTTGATGCTAAGTTATTCATTAATAAGTCTTTTGTATTTGCCGTTGGATAAGTAGTCAAAGACAAATCCACCCAAGTATTAGTAATAGTATTTAATTTTTGCCAAATTAATCCAGTAAAAGAACCACCAACATTCGCTCTCAAAGTTAGATTTGAGCCTTGACATGGATTTTGTGGATTAGCATTAGAAATAGAAACAGTTGCTGGAGAATATGCTGTTACAGTAACAGAATTAGAAGTTTGACTTCCACCATCTTGACCATAAACTATTACTCTAAAGTTCGTGCTGTATGTAAGTGGATTTGTACTTGTTGTAAATAAACCACTTGGAATAGCTACATTATAAGTACTACTATAAACAGCAATATTTTCCCAATTTGCACCATTTTGTCTTTGCCATTGGTAACTTGAGATTGACCCAGTAGCACCAACTGTTAAAGATCTTGTAGTTGAAGTATTAGTACAAAGTGTAGTAGAACCTACGGGTTGAGAAGTAATCTCTACAGGTGCAATTACGTTAATTGTGTAATCTTCTACTTCACCGTAAAAATCAAAACCATTGTCTGTAAAATAATCTCCACAAGGATCATTAGGAATTTGACCATCAAAATCATATAGTAATCTTATTCTCATAGTGGTAAGACCTGTTGCTGCATCAGCAGGGACATCAATTACACCCTTGAAATCCCAAGTGTAATCAACTGATTGTGTTCTTTCTGTTTTGACAAATTCTGTGCCTGCGTCAAATTTATCATCTTGATTCCAATCTATCCATATACCTAAAATATCATAATCATAAGCGTATCCGTCAAATACATAAATATCATAACTTTCTTCTGGTTTCATATCAATTTGATAAGAACTTCTATAATCGTTGTATGTATTACCATTATCATCATCTGAACTATAATGAATTTGATTCCCATTTTGCGAGATTTCTACAAATTGAATATACATGTAACCTGGACCATAGTTATCATTTTTTGATTCTGGTGAACAGACTTGTGCATATATTTTGTTGCTGGATATATTAAACATAATACTCAAAATGAATAATCCAAGGATATACTTGAATTTTGTACTTAAGTAAATCATAACTAAACCTTAATAATGTTTATAAATAATTAAAAATAATTAATTTGTTTTTCATTTTCTATTTCAAGTAACTACACATTAGAACAAAAATAGTTACAATTTTAATAAAAATATTTAAAAATAAAAAAGATTATCACCTTTATTTACAATAACAAAAATGTAATGAATTTGTTTCAAAAAAACAAATATTTTTTTATTATTTTTATTATTTTATATTTATAAGCATCTACAATACAAAAATCCCCAATATTATATATAAAAATATAAAAATTGAGGCTTATTTGTTTGGATATTTTTTATTAAACTTGATTTGAATAATTATCGAGACTTTGCTTGATACTCTACAGTAAGTTTAGTTCTTCTATTTAACAATTCGACCGCATTGTTAACCACAAAGTTGATAAAAGAGACTGCAATAGTGAAAATTCTTTTCTCGAATTGTAAATCAGAACAAAACTGAATGAGTTGAGAAGATATAAATGAAATTATTTTTTTTGTAAAGTTACATTGCTGTTGTATTCTAATATTCCATCGTTAGCTCTGATTTTGATGTCATCCATATAAAGTTTATAGGTGTCGTAAACTAATCTCTTTGAGTTGATTTTGTCTTCTGGTTTGGGTAAGTTCACATAATTTTGGAATAATAGTGGGAGTCTTATGGGCTTTATCAAGTCTTTTGTTTTGAGAACAAAGCTTTGGCTATATGGTAATTTGAATTGAAGAAAACTGATAGTAAATTTTGTTATTAGTTCTAAGTCTTTATTTTCTGGAGTTAAAACTAAATTATTGTTGTCCAATTTTATGTTGAAAACAATATCTTCACGCAAATATAAATTAATATCAGGTGAAAATATACCTGGTACGCCAGTATGTTTGCCAGAAATTCTAAAATTACCACCACCCTCAATTTCTACCTCTCCGTAAACTTTGTTATTTGTTAATTTTGAGAAGTATATTTTTTTGAGATTGAGTGAAATGTAACCAGTATCTATATTTACATAATTATTATACTCCAATCCTAATACTTTTTTTGTTTCGGAGAAAAAGCTCTTTTTGGGTAAAATGAAAAACTTAATATCATCATCTCTATGGTTTGATATCAAATTTGATACATTATTTAAGAATTTATCTTTGATGATAATATTAAATTCATTTTGATATTTAGAATTAATACTTTTAGATAATGTTTCATTAATTTTTTTGTCAATTATTTGTAATTCGTTATTATACTTAATAATATCATTTTTGGATTCTTCTTTTGTTTTCATATCAAAATTAGAACACGCGTTAATCACAAGAATTAATGACATTGATAAAATTAATGTTAGAGTTTTTAGTTTTAAGATATTCATTTATAAGATTTATTTTTTAGATTTTAATTTATGAGATTTTAATTTATTTGTAAAAGTTATGGAGTAAATTTTAATGATTTTATATATTGAGTTAAGTTTACTTATGTCTAATTAATCTTAAAATTATCAATATATAGGTTAACAATAATTTTATCTTTTAGTATTATTGGCTCGTTACTTTTAATATCATAAGACATTTTTCTTTCAGTACTCAAAATCCTAAAGTTTAGATTTTCTCTAATTACAAAATCCACTTTATCAAATTCAAAATCTTTGCTGATAGTCATCGGAATTCGTATTGGTGGCATTTTTTGATTCATATCAGCTGTATTTATTCTAATCAGATTTGCAATTGCTTCAGGGCTCAACACAGACACTCCTCTATCGACAATAGGCGTGATATTAAATGGCTCAATAATATTAGTTAGGTAGTCTCCATCTTTTTTGAAAATCACCAAAGCGTCCATAACTAAATCAACATTGAGTTTGTATTCCGACTCGTAACATTTCATATAAACACTCGAAATGGCACAACCATTTTCTAATTTGACTTTAGTTGAATCGATTGTATAGCTTGTAGTTTTATTCAAATACCCTTTTGTCCCATTATAACAAGTCATAAACTCATTAATAAGTTTATTTGATAAGATTATCGAAAAATCAGATTCTTCGTATAAATCTTTACCTTTCAAACGTTTTTCTATTTCTAAGCTTTTGTTATATCTCAATTCTTTAATCTTTGCTTCTCTGTGCAAAGCAAATCTTTCTTCATCGATATTTGAGCCTGAAATCATATCAAACATTTGACAAGAGTTTAACAAAAATTGGAAAAATATTATAAATACAATTACAACATATTTGGATAATGTATTTTGACTTAAGAACTGGTTTAGTTTTTTCATTTTAATGATTTATAGTAAAAGTGACATTTTTTATATAATTTGCTAATTATGACAAATAAATTAGAAAATAAATTATTTATAAATGATAATAGAATTTAATAATATTAAAATATATTCATAATCAAACAAGTCAATATAAAAATAAAGTTGAAATCCTGAATAAAAATATATTTATATGAATAAATGTATATTTTTATGCTTTTTTAACAAATTTAATGAATTGGTAACAAAATTGCTATATTCGTAAAAAAGTGTTAATTATTTTAAATAATTCTTTAATATAAAGTAGAAATTAAAAACGAGTAAGATTGATGGCAAAAGTAACTAAGAAAAAAGTAGAGAAACCAATAAATTTGAATGAAGAAAACGAAGGTGATAATTTAGAGTTAAGTCGTTTTATTCCAATTAAATTAACTGTACTTCCGTTAAAAGACGTTGTACTATATCCGAATATGATATTTCCAATATTAATCGGAAGAGTGCAATCTCTAAAATCAGTCTCTGAGGCAGTGGACAGAGATAAATATATTTTTGTCATCACTCAAAAAGACACAAAAAAAGAAGAACCAGTATTTGAAGATTTATTTGAATATGGTACAATTTGCAAAATTATACAAGTCCTTAGATTGCCGAATAATTTACTTAAAGTGTTAGTCGAAGGTATAACTATTGCAAAAATCAAAAAGAAACATAAATCAAAAGACTTTTTAGAAGTTGACACAGATTTGGTGGATTTATATTTTGATAGTGATGACAAAGAATTAGAAGCAACAATCAGACACGCTAATGATTTATTCAAGCAATACATCCAAAATTCGCCACAAATGCCTCAAGAAATTTTGGGTGCTTACGATTCTATCGAAGAGCCAATAAGAAAGGTGTTTTATGGTGCATCTAATGTAATAACTTCATTACCACAAAAGCAAAATATATTACAGGCTGGCAACCTTAAAGATATTTATTATCAATTCGCATCTGTCCTTACTTATGAATTAGAATTATTAAAATTAGAAGATGAAGTGGATAGTAAAATTCATAATACTATTCAAAAAACACAAAAAAAATTCTATATACAAGAGCAAATCAAAGCACTCCAAAAAGAATTAGGAGATGATGATGATACTTCTCCAGATATACAAGAGTTAAGAGAAGCAATTGATAAAGCAGAAATGCCAGAAAAAGTAAAGGTAAAAGTGCTCGAGGAATTGAACAAATTACGTAAAATTTCAACTATGTCTCCTGAGTATTCACTGAATAGAACTTATATTGAGACATTAATTGAGTTGCCTTGGTCAATTAAAACATTAGACAATTATAATGTAAATAATGTCAAAACAATATTAGATGAAGATCATTATGGATTAGAAAAACCAAAAGATAGAATTTTGGAATTTATTTCTGTATTAAATATGATTGGCTCACTCAAAAAGCAAATTTTGTGTTTTGTAGGTCCTCCAGGTATAGGTAAAACTTCATTGGCAAGGTCTATTGCAAGAGCTTTAGGCAGAAAGTTTGTACGTATTTCACTTGGTGGTGTCAAAGATGAAGCCGAAATCAGAGGACATAGAAGAACTTATATCGGCGCAATGCCGGGTAAAATTATCAAGTCAATGAAATCTGCAAATTCAATTAATCCTGTGATTTTATTAGATGAAATTGATAAAATGTCAACAGACTTTAGAGGTGACCCATCATCTGCCTTATTGGAGGTATTAGATTCGGAGCAAAACATAGAGTTTACAGACCACTATGTTGATATGGAATATGATTTGTCTAATGTTATGTTTATAACAACAGCAAATGTAAAATATGATATTCCATTACCACTTTTGGATAGATTAGAGGTAATTCAGCTTGATAGTTACTTAGACCCAGATAAACTTGAAATTGCAAAAAAACATATTTTACCTAAATTGCTAATTGAATTAGGTTTAGATAATTATAATGTTGATTTTACTGATGAAGCTTTGCTGAAAATTATTACTGAATATACAAGAGAAGCCGGTGTTAGGAATTTGGAGAGAACAATAGCTTCTGTCCTTAGAAAATTCATCAAAGAAATAGTTACTGACTTTAACAACAAACAAATTTCTACCGATGAGGTAGTTGACAATATTGCTTTGAAAGATAACAAAAAGTTTGTTTCTGGTCTGAAAAGAAAAAAAATCGTAATTAATGAAAAGAAAATTGAAGAATATCTAAAACTACCAATTTTCAAAAATAGAAAAGAAGATTTAGAAGACAAAATTGGTGTAGCAACTGGACTTGCTTGGACTTCAGTTGGTGGTGATACATTGCCTGTAGAGGTAACTATAATGCCAGGCACAGAGAAATTAACACTTACTGGTAAATTGGGTGATGTAATGAAAGAATCTGCATCTGCGGCACTATCATACATTCGCTCAAATTATAAAAAATTAGGTATTGAAGAGAATTTTAGCAAAGACAAAGAAATTCATATTCACTTCCCAGAAGGAGCAATACCAAAAGATGGACCATCAGCTGGTATAACTATAACTATGGCTCTAATATCGGCAGCAAAAGGCATTAAACTCAAAGGTAATTTGGCGATGACAGGAGAAGTAACTTTAAGAGGTAATGTGTTGCCAATTGGTGGCTTAAATGAAAAACTTTTGGCAGCCAAAAAAGTTGGTATCACAAATGTAATTGTACCAAAAGACAATCAAAGAGATGTAGATGAGATTAGTTCTGTAATCAAAAAAGACTTAACTATAAATTTTGTCAAACACATAGACGAAGCTCTAAATATTGCTTTTGATAATTTTGAGTAAATTATTAAAGTATTTTTATAGAAAAAAAAATATTACATTAACAAAAGGACAGGTATTACCTGTCCTTTTTTTTTGTGTATTTATTTAGTTTGTAATAGTTAATGGAATAAAATAAAACAAAAAAGAGGCTGCCAAATTGGCAACCTCTTAATTTTATAAGTAAACAATAATATTAATTATATTATTATGGCATTATGATAAATGTATCAAATATAAATGCATCACCAAAATTAATAAATACTGTGTATGTACCAGCAGCTAAATCAGTTAATGGGATATTGATATTATTAATACCTTTAGCCATAAATTCTGATTCAGTGAAAGTAAATACTTTTCTACCTTCAATAGTATATATTTCGATTGTAACATTTGCATCATTAACCATTTCTAAGTTAAAGTTAATATTCTCTTTAGCAGGATTTGGAGAAATGATTGACATTATATTTTCAGTATTTGTAGAGCCAGTAAACTCACCTTCTTTAGAATTTGTTACTCTTCTTAATGGATTGGTAGTAACAGTTGTGTTTTGATAAACTCTATTAGAATTTACGTTAACAAAATCAATAACTCTGAAAGAATAAGCAGTTCTAGAAGTAAGGTTTGAAACATTAACAGTATTTAAAGAATTATTATTATCTTCTAATACAAATTTATATGTTGCAACTCCACTACCAGAAGTTCTTAAAGTAGAACTTGATATTTCATTCGAAGTACCAGTTGTCCAGTTGCCATTAGCAGTTTTACCATTTAAACTAGATATTAATTCGTCAGAAATAGAACTAGTAATAGTTGCATCAATTAAGTTAGTGGCACCTAATGTACCTAATACAATTTTACCATCTCCTGTTCCACTTGTCCAAGTAAGAGTCATAGAAGTTTTTTGAACTGAACTAAATTTAATATCTTTAGAACCTTCTATTTGAATTGTAATTGGATAAGTAAATACTTCAGAGGTTCCACATCCTTTGGTTGCAGTTACAGTTAAGTTACCACTAGTAGCAGTTATGTTGTAAGCAACAGTAACAGTAGAAGTAGTTGCATTAGTTAAAGTAGCACCAGTTCCAGTGTAACTCCAAGTGTAAGATGTTGCAGGTCCATTACTTACAGATGCAGAATATGTGTAATTATTAGTATTTCTTTTTGGATTATTATCACCTGTTACACCAGAAACAATTATTGTTGGTTCAATTGTAATAGTTGAAGAGACTTCAGAAATATTAGTACAAGCATTTTCAACACTTGATTTAACACTTCTAACAACATAAGTAGTAGATGAGTTTTCATTAACTAAAGTTGAATGGTTGTTTATAGCTAAAGTATTTTCATTTAGAGTATAAATACCACCATCTTCAATTGTAGTCCACATTCCTGCACCAACATTAATTTCCCAAGTATATGTAAATCCAGTATTATTATTTTCATCAGCAGTAAATGTAATTGAACCATTATAACAAACACTATTATCTAAATCATTGTCAATAACTATTGGAGCTGTAGGTTGAGGTAATATATCTATAGTTAAACCATTTGCAGTAATGTTATCACAAGTAGAAGATACAGATAAAGAAACAACATCCTCATCTTCAAGACTTGAAATATTTATAGTAACTGTGTTTCCAGTAACTGTATAATCAGTAGATGTTTCTAAAGTTACATCATTACCATCTCTTGTTCTAACCAATGTATATTCTGGATTTTCAGCCGTATAGTTAGTCAGGTAGTCATAAGATACTGTTGTTTTATTAGAACAAACACCCAAAATAGTAATTTCAGTTGCACCATCAAAAGAATTTGCATCATCTAAAGCTACATTTTTAACTACGAAAGGAATTACTACGATTTTAACTTGGTCAGGAGTTACAAAATCACTTGAGTTAAGAAGTCCATCTGAGTA
>Ga0209702_10000699_pt1 | contig 69915 bp, 50 predicted proteins | sample FRY01_FD_187210 | JGI IMG/M metagenome (GOLD analysis project Ga0209702, IMG submission 187210) | Freshwater microbial communities from Lake Fryxell liftoff mats and glacier meltwater in Antarctica - FRY-01 (SPAdes) (version 2) | ecosystem: Environmental > Aquatic > Freshwater > Ice > Glacier... | reverse complement strand
CTGCAAAGATCTCACGCCGATTCACTCGTGGCATTGTAACTCTCCTCACCCAAAGACAACGAACTCATTCAGCAAAACAATGTAGACGACGCAGTTTCCTTTGTCAAGGTGACTGGTACCTGCTGTCACACCCCACTGATGTTGCCAATGAATCCGCGGATTGCCGGAGGGGCCGGTCCATACAAACCGGGACCGAATCCCATGTTGGCGCGATAATTCGTGGCACCAGGACGTTGAGCATCCGATGGGCAAAGGAATACTGGAATGCGGATTCCCAGCACTTCCTGAACAACGGGATCGGTAAAGGTTGGTGGGAATTGCGTTTCGTTGACAATCGACAGATCTGGATGTAACAGACTTTTCAGAGCTGAACGATCAAGGAATTCAAGAAGGTTTTGATGGGGAGAAACAGAAGCCAATAAGACCTGGCCGCGAGAATCACTTCCATTTGTCGCGGTGTAGGGAAACTTGTCGATTCTGGTTGCCACATGATTTTGGGACGCGATTCCCAGTTGCCTGAGATTGTCGCGACACTGTAATTGACGAGCGCTCTCTCTGGCTCGCTGCACCGCTGGAAAAATCAGAGTCATCAGCATACCAATCATGCCGAGAGAAACGAGTACATCCGCCACGGTCACACCGCGACGCAGGGTGATTCGAATGTTCCGTTGTCTGAAAGTTAGCATCAAAGGGGACAGCGTATCAGGGACTTCGAAGCGATTCGAATTTGACTTTGACAGCACGCGTTCCATCCTCTCCAAAGTTGAATACGACTTCCGTTTCGGCAGGGGTGCTGGATTTTGTGTTCGGTAAAATCTTGAAAGTTGCGATCGATTTTGTCGTGGGCTCAGCCTCTTTCACGTCCAGCAGATCGTGATCGTAAGCCAGCTTGACGCTTAGATCACCACCAGCACGACGAATCACCGTGAATTTATAGGAAAAAGTGGGATCGACGACAGGAAATCGAATAACAAGCGGATTTGGAACGATCGTCACGGAATCAATAACCTCGACGAAGAGCTTCATGGAAGCTGCAACTGTTGGCAACCCTTCACCCGTGAGAACGCGAACCGTGGCAGTGTGTCCTCCGCAGCCGATTGTGTGATTGATGACCGGGAAATGATATCGGCGATGTGTCAGACTTGGGTCGGCTTCGGGCAGTTCCTCAACGTGCAATGGCTGCACTTCGATGACATCCTGTGGATAAATTTCAAGTCCACAGATCCATGGCTGATCTTTCTTTGCTTCAATTGTCTCCAACACGATTTCTCGCTTAGTAGCGTCACCATTTACGAACGTCAAGTGAAGATTACCTGATCGAGGCAGCAGCGCTGGTGGGTCAAATCTTACGCGCAACGAAGCATTCAAAACCAGTAGTGGGGTTGTTTGTTGATCGCAGAGCAACGGGATTCGCCTCTGGATCCTCCCTGCAGGCGGCGATGTGATTTTAAAAGCGACCAATGCGCTACCGCCAGGGGCGATCAAGTCAGGAAGTTCGCCGTTGCTTTGGCAGGAACATGTGTGTGCCAACTTCAGACCGGAAATCGCGTATGCACCTGTGTTATGAATTCGATAAATGAATTCAACTGCAGTGTAGGCAGGACACTCCACTTCCTCGTTTGGATTTGTTCCTGGACTCAATAACTCGACTTCCAGTGTTGGCAGATTTGCGTCTGCAGGAGGCGTATCGGGTGCCGGATGTCGTCGGTAGACGCCAGATAAGTTGATCCCGGTACAGACAACGGTGGAGGCACCGATCAACATCACGATGGTGCGAAGTGAAAGCTTTTTCTGGAACACGACGTGTCCTCCCCAAATTCACAAGAGTGACGATTAGCTCGCAACCGGTCGCAGATCTGGCGGAGCGTTCAGACACACTGCCCCGAACCCTCCGCCATTTTTGTAAATAGCCTAGAATCTGCCGATTGGTCGAAACTTCCGTCGCGGCCTGAATCAGGCGTGTGGACTGATGCCGGTGCCTGACGGACACAGCGCAATCTGCAGTCTGGTCACCAGCGATGATCACAGGGCCAACATCTATTCGCAGCCAAAGTTTTGCCCACAAAACCCTTGTTTAGTGGTTTGAGTGCACCCCGACCCGTTACAACTTGGTTGATCGCTCCCGCCCGCGTCACACGAACAACGATCGCAGAGCCAGACCTCTCCGCCACACGATTTCGCATTTGGCATACACGTTGAGCCCGTCCAGCCCACGCAGTAATAGTATGTGATCAGTCCCATGCCCGGCATAGGCATGCTGTTTTTGCAAAAATCCTCCACTGTGACTGTTGGACATCCACACTGCGTCAAACCTGCTGGCACCGGAGTTGCCATACACTGGTAATCAGACTGAGCGATCGCCATTCTGCCAGCGACGAGTCCGCATGCGACCGACATCAGGAAAAAAAATCTGGGTTCCATCATAAACTCCTTTATTACTTTCTTCGAAGCCAGAGACCGATCGCCAACGAAGCGATCGATACACAGATCATCGCGAACATCAAAACGAATCTACCCAAACCTAGCGGATCAGACGATAGAAGGCCGACCCCATTCGACGACGTTTTCGGAGTCGAGGAAGATTCCGGTGCTGCCGGTAGTTCTCCATGCTTAAAAAGGTTTCCGGTTCGTCCGTCCATCACAGCCGTTCCGGTGACTGGTTCAGGTGGATCAAAGCGACTTAAATCGAGCGACAAATTAATCTGCGCTTCTGTCACAACTACAAGCTGATTCTCAACGGAATCACCCTTCGCGTGAAGCTGAACGCGGGCTCTTTTTGGAAACCACAACCCACCCTCCAACTGCTGTAGTTCATCGACCACGAAATCTGTCTCGGTCCCTGTTGACGAAGTCATCTGACAGCGCCGAGGCAATCCGTCGTGCTCCAAGTCAAGCCATAGAACTTCGGTTCTCCACATTCCTTCATTGCTGATCTTCGCGCAGGAATCCCCAAGAATAGATTCAACCCCTTCGAGCTTCCATGTTCTGCTACCGAGGATTTCATGCAACCACTCAGCGGTCACGGGCCAGTAAATCCCTGTCATGGGAGCACGTATAAACGACGAAGTCGGCTTCCCGTTAGCGACAGGCTCAACTTGCAGAGATTTTAGCCCCTCAACTTCCTCAGGCGAACCTTTGTAGTGGGCTCGAATTGAAAGATTCTTTGGGCCATTGAAGATATCGACGTTTCTGTGTCCAGTCTGTCCCGGCGTCCAATAAAAAGATCGACCATCAAATAGGTCCAAACCGTGATCGGCCCAAATCCATTCCGTCTCAAAGAATTTGGGCACCGAATTCGGATCTGTCGGTGGAGACCAATCAAGGAGCGGCGCGTCCAATACAGGCAAACTTCTTATCTCATACACCACTCGGATGTTGACAAACGAAGCTCGCCACCTAGCCGTCATGGCCTGAATTTGCTGAAGGCTGATTTGCGTCTCATCTTCCGCCCTAGTATGCATCGGGCCGACAAAGCAAAAGGAGACGATCGACACGGCAATCAGCATGATTCGGTACAGACGCGACATTGAAGTTCCCTCGCGACAAGTGTAATCACATCATTTTACGCAAAAAACAGTCGGCACTACCTACGAGTATTGATGTTCTGCAACCGTGGTTAATCTCGCACGCATCAAAGTAGTTTTGCGGGGGCGCATTGTCAACGTGTCGTTAAGGAATTCTGTCGAATTTGCCAACACGCATTTCGAACACGGCGAGCGGCTTTTAGCCGATCAGCCGAAAGATCTGGCCAGTGCATTGACGCAGCTGGTGTCCGCGCTGTCCGGAAAAATGCCGCAGTTTGAAATCAGCGGACAAGTCGTCGTGCCAATCGATGGCAAGTCGCAACCGATTGAAGTTCGAATGCTGCGATACGATGACGAATCACTCGACTTTGCGTTGACTCATGCGGACTACGCGATCGAAATCCGCCGTCGAGCCGATGTGACTGCCATGGCGATGCCGATTCACAAGACGGTATTCATCGGACGCGGTCCAGTCGCAGCCGCCGAAAGTCTAAAACCTTTGGCGATCGCCGATCGGCTGATTTCAAAGCAATCCAGTTTTGGCACCGTTTCTGACCAAGAACTCAATCATTGGAACGAGGTTCTTGCTGTCATGCAGAGAATAGGCGATGTTGATGAGAATGGTGTAGCCGCTTGGTGATGCAAAGTGGATGTTGGCACCAGCATCTAAGAGAAGCTGGACTTTCGGCAAATCGCCGGTGCAAGCCGCCAACCCAATGGGAAAGTTCTTCGAAGAATCAACAGAAGCATTTACGTCTGCACCTGCTTCGATGAGTATTTGGAGCACCTCAAGATTGGAATCCGGGCTGCTTGCTGCACAGGCCAGCGGTGTAAAGTCCCGATCGTTTCTAGCATCGACTGCTACGCCTAGTTCTAGCTCACAACGAACGCCATCGGTGTCACCTTCTCCTGCATAAGTGTGGATCTGCATTTTGCCAACTCGACGAGGCCAGATTAATCGGTATAGAAATCTTGTTATGGATGCCTTAAAACAATTCCAAATGTCTGGCAATGGCACTGATTCGTCTCCGAAAAACGCAAAAATCTCTCCTAAGTTTAACTGAACTGGGCGAGCTGTCGCCATCATTCTGGGGACGGTGTATCGGCGACACCTTGATCCACTAAAGGGTTCAGTCGTCGAATTCCTCCGATTCACAGAAAAACTCACGAGCAAACCATCGAACAACAGGATGATCACTTTCCGTAGCCGTCCAAATAAAAAAGTTGGGGCCATCCAAACGTTGGGCATCCCAAATAACCAAACGTGCTTGGATGGCCCCCCCGTTTCCCCCCCCCCGTTTTTCAATCAATGGCCCGCTTAGTCACTGGGATATAGGATACGGGCTTCCAGTTGATTCAGGAGCAGGATTCTTTTTTTTTGAGCGGGCTTTTTTCATGACGCCGTGCCGTTGCTGAGATGCGAGCTGGCTTGCGGGAGCGGTGGCCGTGGCGAATTTCATGAGTTCATCTTCGGTGAAAACGCCTGGATGCTGTGAGTGGGCGTCGAGCGTCGGAATCAGCGTTGCTCCTTCACGCACGATACGAATCCCCGCATGATGATGGCCATGAATGCGACGTTCATGCGACTTCGGCAAGCGGAACCAACGCTCAAGATTCAGGTTGTCATGCGGGTAATCGGTCAGTTGCGCACCGGCGAAAAGACCGACCTGAAATGACGTCATCATCTTCGCCATCGCGTTGTAGGTTTTGTCATCGGAGAACGATTGAAGCTCCGCAGTCTTTGCCGCAAACAGTGGCTCTCGATGGGCCAGTGACAGGCCCTCTTCCACCGTCAGGATCTCCACCACTTCGCGGACTTGAGCCGTGTAAACTCGCACGCGGGAAAAAGTGTCCTGCTGTTCTGCCACGCCGCGATCGATGAAGCCTTTGAGTCGATCCAGCAACGAGAACGCAGGACCCGATTTTCCAGACTCCGCTATGCGTGCTAACGACTCCTGCACATCCGCTAATGCATCGACCATTCGAATCCCCGGCGGGTTACAGGGACCGCCGTGATTATCATTCAGGATGCCGCGCACAGCACTGCAAAAATCAAGCACGACAGCGCCCGCTTCGCCTGCCAGCGACGAACCTGTCGCAACAGCAGCCATCGGATCGATGCTTGCAGCGGATTCCGTTTTATGCACCTGCTGTGCTTCCAGAACTTCCCGCTCCAGAGCCCTCAAACCCCTGATTTTTGCTCGCATTTTCTTCTTCGCCGTGCTGTCGAGGGCCAGCACCGGCTTGGCCAGATCGCGAAAGAAGTGGTTCACGCAGAAGCGATGCGGAACATCCGGAAACAGATCCGCAACGCACTTCACAAAGGCGTCCTGTTTGTCCGAGATCCACAGCACGACTTTCAGTTCCAGGCGGTCAGCGATCTCGATGGCGCGGTCAAACAACTTTCGAATCTCGTCAGTCGCTCCGGACAACAGCGGTTCGGCAAACCACACTCGATTCTTAGTCACTTCGCGAACGACGTAGAGCGTCTCATGCCCCTTCTCCGGTTCCAGCCCGTCGATTGTCAGCACGATCTGTTTGGTGTCGCTATAAAGGGTCGCCAGTTCCTGTGGATCCTGATGGCGCGCCGCAACCATGTTCTGATAGGAAGCCATGTGGTCTTCAATGGCATCATCGGACAGTCTGAGGTCGTAGGTGTCCCTCAGTTCATTGCGAATCTGAGGCACCGACCAGTGCCGTGAAAACCGTCGCTGACCGATCCAGCAGAAGACATCCCAGCCGATCCCCTAACGCGGCATGGCATAACCAGATTCCTGTTCCGCACCGTAAAGCTTCATGTGTTCACACCGTTCATCGCAACACTGCACGAGCCCCACGCTCAGCCGCAGCGGCCCCTCCAGTGTCAGAATACTCCGCGACCGACGACACCGAACATGCATCCGTCTTCCACACTCCCGACAGGTTCGATCCTCTCGATCCAGACTCAAATCACGTACCGCCGATTCTTCCACCGTATGCCGCGACATGCAGGATTCCTTTCCTATATGAAGAATGAATTCTCCCACATTTCAACGAAAATGACCATCCCAATCCCCAGCGACGAAGCGGGCCATTGAAAAGGATCGCGTGACGATGCTTCCGAAGGCGGCTGTTGAACTGCTTGAGCGGCAGTTAAAAGCGGTGAAGAAGCTGCATGACAAAGATCTGGAGGAAGGTGCTGGCAAGGTGTATCTGCCGTATGCGCTGGCGAAGAAGTATCCGAATGCGGATCTTGAATACCCCTGGCAGTTTGTGTTTCCATCGCGCGAGAAGTCCAAAGATCCGAGAAGTGGTGCAATTCGACGGCACCACATTCATGAGAACAATTTTCCTCCGATCATGAAGCGAGCGTTGAAGGCAGGGAACTTGGATCAGCCTGCAACGCCTCATACTTTGCGTCACAGCTTTGCGACTCATCTGCTGGAGAATGGCTATGATATTCGCACGGTGCAGGAACTGCTTGGCCATGCCGATGTGAAGACGACGATGATTTATACGCACGTGCTGAATAAGCCCGGTCTGGCGGTGCGAAGTCCTGCGGATGCGATGTAATGGGGTTTAGTGAAATCCGGATTTGAGACTTCAAATTCAGGGGAAGACAGAAAGACGGAGGCAGAACAATTGGGGGCGGTGATTCGAAATTGTACGAGTCTTGCGTGGGACGTTTGTTTTTACAGGACGATTGTTGACAGGACGATGAATCGCAATTTTGGTTTCTTATCGTCCTGTCATCATAAGACGCGAAGTCCAATTGGCGCGAACGAAAACGAGGCTGTGCGTTGTCGGTCATCGCAGTTGTCAAACCTCTGTTCCACTGGCGTAAAGCCAGTCGGGGCAGACCTGTTGCGTTCGTGCCGCTCCTGCTTAGTTTCCAAACCTGCGGTTCACTGGCACAGGGCCAGTGGGGCCGAAAAAGCGAAGTTGCAAGTGCATGGCTCTTGTGACTCTTGTGACCGTGTGACTCTTGTGACCGTGGCGCTTGTGACCGGAACGCTCCCTGCGATGGAGCCTGAAAGGCTCTGGCATATCAGCCAGGGGCAAGTGAATCCGCGAATGCCGATGAACGCCGCCCCAGGTTGACTGAATATTCAATAGACTTTGCCCTGAAAGGGCAACGCAGTTTGTGCCATGCCCCTTCAGGGCGTTTGGTTTTTGTTGAATCTCGAACCCAAGGCGTTGCCTTGGGCTGACATGCCATGGCCTTTCAGGCCGGAACACAAACAACCTTGGCCTTTCGGGCGGAAAACATTGCGTTGCCCCGCGGTCGACAAAAAGTTAAACAGTTTTTCCTTGATTCATCAAGAATGGAATTCCGCCAATCCCACCAATCAAGCGGGGCATTGATTTGAATTTCTTCTTCAGACCGGAACCTGCCACTTTCGATCCCGCCAATCACACATGGCTGAAACTCTGGCGGTATGACGGCGGACATAGGCCCTCTCCGATTGCAAAAGTTGACTCGTTGGAACTCCCACAATACATAGGAGCATTGTAAACACGGAGTGACCCATTCGTCACCACGATTTTTGAGGACACCACAGAGGGTTACTCCCGGCAGATCCTCCTTGCCGAGGAGGATTTTCGATTTGCCGCAATGCGAACCACCAGAGCGGATGTCCGCTCAACGCCGTCAACTTGCCCAGTGGGCAACGTGGAGCTGGTCGCAGGTTTCAGCAAGCTGCAATGGTGTTTCCGGGAGAAAAAACTTACTTCCTTCCACACATAGTCCGCGACTGGAGTCCCGTCCTACGGCCAAAATTGGAAAGTCAGCGACTCAGGCAAACCAGACACGACAAAACCGCCTTGTGCCTCTAAGATACCGCACTTCTGAAAACAGGCCCGAAATATGGTCGGGCGGCGACGACACATCATAATGGTTTTGACTGGCCAGGATGCCAGAGCAGCGGACGATATGAAAACTGACGAACTGCGTGAAAAGTATCTGGCATTCTTCGAAACCAAAGGCTGCGTACGTCGGTCCAGTGATGTCCTGATTCCCAAGGACGATCCAACCGTGCTCTTCACGCCTGCCGGGATGAACCAGTTCAAGAATCAGTTTCTGGGCATCGGCCCGCTGGAATTCACCAAAGCCACCACCAGCCAAAAATGTCTGCGAACCGGGGACATTGGCAACGTCGGGATCACGGCCTATCACCATACGTTCTTTGAAATGCTCGGCAATTTTTCGTTTGGCGACTATTTCAAAAAAGAAGCGATCCACTGGGCGTGGGAGTTTTTGACGACGAAGCAATGGCTGGGCCTGGATCCGGAACGCCTGACCGTCACCGTGTACCTGGACGATGACGAAGCCTTCGACATCTGGCACAAAGAAATCAAACTGCCGGCAGACCGCATCAGTCGTTTGGACGAATCCGAAAACTTCTGGCCAGCATCCGCGCCGTCTCAGGGGCCGGATGGAGTCTGCGGGCCGTGTTCGGAAATCTACTATCTGGCTCCCGGTGCCACCAAGCCCGTGGAAATCTGGAATTTGGTGTTCACGCAGTTCAATCGCATGGGCGATCCGCCAAATAATCTGCATCCGCTGCCGATGAAGAACATCGACACCGGCATGGGACTTGAACGCACTGCGTCGTGTCTGCAGGGCGTGCTCAGCAACTTCGAGATCGACATTTTGAAACCCATGTGCATCGCGGCTGGTGATGCCCTTGGATTCAAATACACATACGACGCGGCCTGGGGCCGAGCCTGTCGCCGCATCGCCGACCATCTGCGAGCCTGTACGTTCGCAATTCACGAAGGGGCAAATCCGGGGCCGGAAAAGGCCGACTACATCGTGCGTCTGTTGCTGCGTCGCGCGGCGATGGAAGGATATCTCCTTGGCCGAAAGACGCCGTTCCTGCATTCATTGGTGCCAGCGATCGTTGCTGGCATGAAGTCTGCTTATCCGGAACTCGTCGAAACTGTGCAGTCTGTTTCCAGCGTGATCAAGCTGGAAGAAGAACAGTTTCTGGACGTCGTTGATCGCGGTATGCCGCGTTTCGAAAAGCTGGCAGCAAAGGCAAAATCAAGCGGCGTGATTTCGGGCGAAGATGCGTTCGATCTGCATCAGACGTACGGCTTTTTGATTGAACTCACTGAAACGCTGGCAACACAGAACAACCTGAAGGTCGATCACGAAGGCTATAACAAAGCTCGCAAGCGTCACGAAGCCACCAGCGGCAGCGGCGCGTTTGCGGATTCTGTGATGAGTGCCGGGCCCATCGATTCGCTCAAACGTCAGGGCGGCACGAAATTCCTCGGCTATGATTTACTCACGGCGGATTGCCACGTCGTCGGCATTATTTCCAACAAGGCGCTGGTGAGTGATTTCACTGCCGCTGGCCACGAAACGCCAATCGGTCTTGCCCTGGATCGCACGCCGTTTTATGCCGAATCCGGTGGCCAGACGGGCGACATTGGAACTCTGGTCGGTCACGATGGTACTGAATTTGTCGTTGCCGACACTCAAAAAGACGGCGACCTCTGGATTCACGTTGGGCATTTGACCAAAGGCAAACTCACCGTCGGCCAGGCATTGGCGGCCACTGTGGACGATACACGTCGCTCGGGAATTCGCCGAGCCCACTCGGCAACGCACATTCTTCACCATGCTTTGCATTGCACGGTCGGCAAGAACGCGACTCAGCGTGGTTCCAAAGTCGAAAACGATTCGATCCGATTTGACTTCGCTCACAATCAGGCACTCACGCCCGACGAACTGCGACAAGTCGAAGACATCATCAACGACTGCATTGCTCAGGGTGCCACGGTTACTACAGAACTGTTGCCGATTGAAGAAGCTCGCAAGAAAGGCGCGATGGCGTTGTTTGGCGAAAAATATCCGGACGAAGTTCGTGTCGTCAGCATGGGCGACTTCAGCGTCGAGCTCTGTGGCGGAACACATCTCTCCAACACCGGACAAGTTGGCCTTTGCCGCATTACATCTGAAGAACCAATTGCCAAAGGCGTGCGCCGCATAACGGCGATCACCGGCAAGAAGGCTGTTCAGAAAGGTCGTGACACGGACGAACTGGTCGCCCAGCTGCAACGCATGCTGAAATCTCCTCAGCCAACTGAACTGGTCACACGTGTCGAAGCATTGCAGAACGAAGTTAAGACGCTGAGCAAGCAGTTGGCAGAACTCGCTTCAGCCAACGTCGCCGATGCGATTGGTGGTCTGGTGGCTCAGGCCGAAGTGATCAACGGCGTGAAAGTTATCGCTAAGAAACTGGAAGGCGTCAATCGCGAAGCCCTGCGTGATTTCGCCGACCAGCTTCGCGACAAGCACAGTCCGATCGCCGTGATTCTCGGAGCCGAAATCGATGGCAAAGTTGCTTTGATTGCAGCCGTCAGTAAGCCACTGGTGAAAGAGAAAAGTCTTCACGCTGGTAACGTCGTCAAAGTCGCAGCAAAAATCGCCGACGGTGCTGGCGGTGGTCGCCCGGACATGGCTGAAGCCGGAGCCAAGCTCGTCGATAAAATCGACGAAGCCATCGCCGCTGGTGCTGCCGAGCTGAAGAAGCAGTTGGGCGGCTGAAGGTTCAGTTGAACCCCAATTCGTCGCGTTGACCTAACTATTCAGCGGAAGATTCAGGACATCTTTGTCGCTGGCTCAGCAGTTCCCTCGGCTGTAGAGCTTGACTTGTCCCAGAAAAACGCGAGGAATGCCAACATCACAATACCTGCGAATCCGGCAGGTACGTACCAGAAGTAGCTCCAGTCCAGCACGCCGTCAACGGTGTACCTCGTTTTAAGATGGCCAAACGCTTGAGCTCCCAACCCGAGACCCAGTCCTTGCGTCAGCATGACAATCAACGATTGTGCCTGGTTACGCACGGCTGGTTTGGCTTTCCTGTCGGTGTAGATCATTCCGGTCACGAAGAAGAAATCGTAACAAATACCGTGGAGCAGGATGCCGACGAAGATTGGCAGCGTCAGCAAAATCCCTGTTTGATTGGCGGCCCAGCCCCAGATCCCGTAACGAACGACCCAGGCGAACATTCCTATTGCCAACATCTTTTTGACACCCAGTCGAGCGAAGCAAAGCGGCATGATCAGCATGAAGAAAATCTCGCTCATCTGCCCCGTGCTCATGGCTCCGGTTGTCGAGCCGAAAAGCTGAATTCCTTTGGCAGATACGAATCCATATCCTTCCGCATAGTAACCCGCCAGCGGTATGCAGATCAGGAAGGACGCAAGAGCGAACACAAAGAATGACGGATTCGCCAGCATCGACCACGCGTCAACACCAAGCACCTTGCCGATTGAAATCGGCTCTCCTTTTGCGGGAGGCTCCGTCTTCGGAAGTGTCAGGCAGTAGATTCCAAGTAAGGCGGATGCAATCGAAGCTGCATGAAAAATGTGCGACGAATCATCGGAAAACGATTCCGCGTTGCCGGTCAAAAGTCGGCTGCCCCACATGACCCAGTTGCCCACAATCCAGCCGATCGTGCCAAGCACTCGAACAACGGGGAATTGCTTTTCGCCATTCGAAAGATGCTTAAAAGAAAGGCTCGCCGTGAGTCCCAAAGTCGGCATATAGCAAATCATATAGCCGAGTAGACAGAGAATCATCGGGTGCGTGAATTGCTGTAGAGCGCCGTCAGGAGTTCCCGCTTGTGCCAGTGAGGGGGCAATCCACAGCAGGCCAGCGCCGACCAGATTCAAAATCGCAAGCACTCTTTCCGTGTTCATAAATCGGTCGGCAATCAATCCCAGTGTGAGTGGAGCAAGAATCGCAGCAATTGGCGCAACGGTGTACGCTGCCGCGATGTAGCCACCCATGCCGACTTTCGTCAGAAAGCCGTTCATCGCGACATACCACGCTCCCCAGACAAAGAATTGCAGAAACATCATAATGGAAAGACGCGGAATAATGCTCGAATTCTGGTCGCTCATGCGTTGGCACCTATTTGTCGTTGGATGGAGTTTTGGAGGGCTGGACTTAGTTACGAGGCAAATAATGACAAGCAGAATCCCTTCGAGCAACCATCGAGGCGGCCGTTTTCACTGCGGAACATGAGTATTCCGTCCCACGGTTGCGCGTTATACTGGTCAGGCAGTGAATTTCTGTCTCGTAGGCTCTATCATTCGACCATGGCAAACAACAAGAACAAACCGGCTCAAAAGAAAAAGGACGACGGCCAGGAGCGCAAGATCGTCTGCACCAACCGTCGCGCGCGGCACGAATACGATGTGCTCGACGAAATCGACTGCGGCATCGTGCTCTCCGGCAGCGAAGTCAAAAGCATCCGCAATAACAAGATCACGATCGAAGAAGCCTACGCACGTGTGGACAACCACGAAGTCTGGCTCGTCGATTGCGACATCGCTGAATACGCACAGGCATCGATCTACAATCATGCTCGGCAACGTAAGCGGAAACTGCTGTTAAATCGCCGCGAGATTCGCAAAGTCATCGAAACCGCAGACAACGAAGGTCTGACACTGATTCCGCTGACGGTGTTCTTTGAGCGTGGATTCGTCAAGATCCGACTGGGAGTCTGCAAAGGCCGCAAGCTGCACGACAAACGCCAGAAGATGAAAGAACAGGACGCCAAACGCGAAATGCGCGAGGCTAAGACGCGATAGTTTGTTCTCCACAAAACTCTCCGTCTGCGTTACAAGAGCTACAAAAAGGCGAGCGGTCGGGCGTCAGCCCGCCGAGTGCGGTTTCAAAGATCCACGACGTTCATTTGCCGAAGAAGAACGATGCTTGCAAAAACCAGACGATGATTTTTCGACTGGTTATCTGCAGCATGTCAGGATGTGTTGAGATTCGATCGAGTGACCGTGATCTGGTTTTAGATGTGCTTGTAGACAGATTCGAAGTCGATCTCGTAGCGTTTCATCTTCTTGTACAGAGTCGTGCGGTTGATTCCCAGTGTTTTTGCGGTCTTCTGACGATTCCAACCGCTGGCTTCCAGAGCCTGGATAATCAGATGACGTTCCGGTTCGGTCAATGCTGACTTCAACGAGGCTCCGCCGAGATGAGCTTCAATTTTGGCTCGATGCTCGTGATTTGCGAAAAGCCTTTCTGGCAAATCAGCGACGGTGATGCGGCTTTCACGGCTAAGGACCACGGCTCGCTCAATCACGTTCACTAACTCGCGAACATTGCCCGGCCAGTTGTAGTGCTGCATGGCCTGCATAGCCATTTCATCAATTTCCATAACATTTCGTCCGGTCTGCTCACTAAATACTTTCAGGTAGTGTTCAGACAGCAGAGGAATGTCACCAATGCGGTCCCGCAACGGTGGTTGAGTCATTGCGATCACATTAATGCGATAGTACAGGTCTTCGCGGAATGTGCCGCGTTTGATGCAGTCTTCCAGGTTTTCATTGGTCGCCAAGACAAGTCGAACATCGACTTTGTGTGTGACGTTGCCGCCAACGGGTTCGAACTCTCGATCCTGAAGGACTCGCAGAAGTTTGACCTGCAATGCGGGTGATGCCGTTGCAATTTCGTCAAGGAACAGGGTGCCGCCGTCGGCCAGCAGAAACTTGCCGATCTTATCGTGCGAGGCACCTGTGAAGGCACCGGCAACGTGGCCAAACAATTCGCTTTCCAACAGCGATTCTGGCAAAGACCCGCATGCAACTTCCACGAATGATTTCTCGCGGCGATTGCTGAGCTGGTGAATCGAGCGGGCGGTCATGGTCTTGCCAGTTCCGCTTTCGCCGAGGATCAGCACGGTGGTCCTAGTGTCGGCGACGCTTTCAATCAGCTCAAACATCCGCAGCATCTTGTAGTCTTTGCCGACGATGCTGGAGAGTCCGAATCGCTGCGTCAGTTGAGCCTTCAGCTTCTTATTTTCATCAATAATCTGACGCTGTCCAATGGCTCGTTCAATGGAGAATCGCAGTTCTTCATCGATCACGGGCTTGGTCAGATAGTCGAAAGCTCCCATACGGATGGCTTCGACGGCACTTTCGATTGTGCCAAATCCTGTGAGCAGGATGATAGACGTTTCAGGCGAGTTCTCTCGTGCCCATTGCAGCAGATGGAATCCGTCCTGATCTGGCAGATTCACATCACACAGCACAACTTCGAATGGAAACTCTTCCATGCGTGAGATTGCGTCGGTGCAATTCGATGCGGTTTCAGTCCGATGCCCAAGACTGCGAAGATAGTCTGCCATTGCAGACTGAATGTAGCGATCGTCATCGACGACTAATAATGAGCCCGAAGTATTGCGAGCCATGAACTGTCCCCTCAGGAAGTTTAATGCCAGCCGGAATTCCAGACGAATAGTCCGCGCTGTATTTTAAGAACTTGTGTAATGTGAGCGTCGAGCGTCGAATGTTCACATGCGTAAACGCACTGAACGGGGTTGCTGTCCTTAGCAACAAAATGCTCGATGCAGAGAGGGGATGCCCAACATTAGGTTGCCTTTCGCGCACAGGCGGTGTTCATGTGCAACCGGCATGTGAATTTGAAAGGACGCTGGGTTGCAATCGATACGAACGGCACCTCAGGGATAATCGATTTTCGAGGGCTTGTATCGCCCCTTGCGGAATCGTGATGTTGACGACCAGCATGAATTGCGGTCTGTCTGCCGAAAATCACTGACCAACGGCGGTTTTGACCGATCTATTCAGGGATTTAACAACACTGTCGCTGCTGCCGTCAAAATTTGCAGCCGCAATCGTTGGACCTCTATGCACGCAAGTCTGAATTCGTGCTACTGTGAACCTTCCGCGTCGTCCATATTCAGCCTTTCAGGCGATGTGGACTGGATTTGGAAGTTTACGCAAAGTTTAACGGTTGTAGTGACGATAACGATTATGAGGCTTTGCCATATCGCTGCAATTGCGCGACGTGTGCAGAGGCTTGTTGTCAGCGTAGTCGCAGCAAAACAACGAATTCCTGCGGCAAATTATCAGACGGATGCCCTCCGATGGAGTCAGGCGTGAAGACGAATCACTGGAAACGCTCAACTGCACTGGCATTGCTGCTCGCAATGCTCGGCCAGGGCTGCGCCGGTCCAGGGGCACGTCTACAGTATTTGATTGGCGAAGACCGCGGTTTGGAGCACTATGAAAATTACGCGACCAAGATCGAATATCCAACGCAGACGGAAGCGCATCAAGTCAATCCTGAACTGTTGCAAGGGCCACGCAGCCTGACCAGTCTGGAAAACGTCGATCCTCGGCAAATGACGCTGAATGAATGTATTCGCATGGCCATGACGAATGCCGACATCATCGTTGATGATCAAAGCTTCGGTTCGCCATCGAATCCGCTGATGGGAAATCCGCAGCGAGTCGCGTCAGTATGGGACAATGCAATTCAAGACACAGGATTCTTGTTCGGGAACCTTGGTCCTGAAGCAGCTTTGGCGAATTTCGACCCGGTTTGGACGAACTCATTGCAAGGTGGCACAGCACGAAATCCGCAGACGACACAAAACCTCGGTCTTTCGGCGGGCGACACTTTGCAAAATCAAACCGTGCAGCTTCAATCTCGTCTCGAAAAGGTACTGGCGACTGCTGGTACATTGGCAGTGCAGCATGACGTGAACTACACAAGCACGAATCAGACGTCGGTCTTTCCTTCTTACTATACCGGGCTTGTGCAGGCGGAGTATCGTCAACCTTTGTTGGCGGGTTCCGGAGTGGAATTCACCCGTATCGCAGGCCCCGCTCAATCAAATCTGCGCGGCGTGTCCGGTGTGGCTCAAGGCGTTTTGATATCGCGAATTAACTCGGATATCTCGCTGCTGGAATTCGAACAATCCGTCACGACGATGCTGCGTGATGTTGAAAACCGCTATTGGGATCTATACCTGTATCTGCAGTTGTACGAATCAGAAATCGAAACCTTCCGCGACCTTGTTCGGTTCCGTGATCAGTTGGCTCGACGTAAAGAAGCTGGCGACGCAGTTGCTCAGGCCGAGAATCGCATCTACGAAGGTGACGCGCGAATCAAAGGTTCGTTGGGCGACGTTTTTAAGGCGGAATATCGCCTGCGTCGATTGCTCGGCCTGCCGCTGAATGACAATACTTTTATCACTCCGATTGATGTTCCCTCTGCGGCCAAACTTGAACTGGATTGGGAATCAAGCTTGCTGGAATCGCTCTCAAACCGGCACGAACTTCGTCGTCAGAAGTGGGAGATTCGCAGTCTTGAGCTTCAGCTTCGTGCATCCGAAAATCTCGCTCGACCACGGCTGGACTTCGTCTCCCAGTACACTGTCAATGGCTTGGGTAATAATCTCAACGGCAGTCAAGACGACGATGGTGTCACAGACGTCGGTTACAACAGCTTCTACGAATCCATCAGTCAGGGCAGCAACAAATCGTGGACCACAGGATTGTCGTTCTCGATGCCATTGGGACTTCGACTGGCGCGAGCTCAGGTGCGAAACTATGAGTTGCGACTTCGCAAAGCTCGTGCTGTTCTCGCTCGGCAGGAAGAAGAAATTGGCTACGAACTCAGCGATTCAATCGTCAACATGGAGCAGAACTATCTGCTTGCTGAAACTGGTCTGAAAAAAGCAGCCGCCGCAAAACGCTATGCTGAGACAGCACTGGCTCGAGCCAACGCAGAAAATCAACGCGATCCCGTTTTGCTGGGACGTGTGCTTGAAGCCAAGATCACCAGCCGCGATTCGGATCAGGGATATCTGAAACTCATCGTCGACTACAACAAGGCGATTACTGATTTGAACTTCCGTAAAGGTTCAATTCTGCACTCGAATGCAATTTTCCTGGCAGAAGGCGAATGGAACACGGAAGCATATGAAGACGCCAGAATTCGCGGTGAAGCCATGTCTCGCGCTTTGGACAACGTACACCTGCGGACGGTACCGGAAGAATTCGTTGGTGGACCAGACGTAAATTCATGGGAGTCTCTTGGCATTCCAGCTCGACCGTTTGAACCGGGAGCCCTTGACAGTATTGGACAAACGCCTTCAGTAACATTTCAAACTCCAATGACTCCGATTCCAGAGGTCCCGGAGAAGTCGTCCCCCCGGGTTCTCGAGGCACCACGGTCTGCTCAAGAGCCGAGTGCTCCGCAAAAACAGATCGTGGAACCACCGATGCCAAAGCGAAAGCAAACCGATGAATTCCTGGACCCGGTGAATTATCAACCACCTTCAACTCCGGTTCTACAGAACTCAGCCGTGCCGATTTCGTCCAAATCAATTATGAAGCTTCGAGCCGAACGACGGGCTGGACGCGCAGAGTAGCGAAACTCGTCAAGAGTTTCGGATGTACTGTGAAATGGTCGAAAGTCTTGACGACTTTCGCGACTTGTGTCAGTCCAAATTGCAACGAACTTTGCACGGACAACAAGGTGGAGTCCAGCATACGTTGCTGTGCAGTTCCTCGGGAAGGAAACAGCCATGAGCTACAAACAACTGTTTCTTCTTATCCTTACGATCTGGTCGGCAGAATTGTTCACGCGGCTGCTGTTTGACACCTTAATGTATCCGCAAATGGAATACATGACCTATTACCTTGAAACGGACAAAGAAGGCACGTTCAAGGGTGGGTACATTGCCAAGCTTGGTGACCGAGGCTGGCAGATGGTCAGCGCTGTGCCGAATCCACAGAACAAGGACGAGATGATCCTGTTCTTTCAGCGACGAACTTTTTTCTCCAGCGGCTACTGAATGACGCCGGGATCTTTAGCGTCTTCTGGTGCTTCAATGTGGCCCGTGCGAGTTGACTTTATTGTCGAGCCGTATCTTTCAGGAAATCGGATCGATACATTTCTGGCCAAGCATCTGCGGAACTATACACCGTGGCGTCTGAATCGCATGGTGTCGGCCGGGATGGCCTATGTCGATGATTTCCCCGTTGACGCAAATCAACGTGTGTTTCGAAATCAGCGGGTTACGCTCAAGCTGATTGAACCCCCGGATAAGCTATTGGAACCGATCGATATTAAATTATCGATTGTCTACGAAGATCCATGGCTGATTGTTGTTGATAAACCTGCCGGAATCGTCGCTCATCCGGTGGGGGATTTTCAAGACGGAACACTTTCGAATGCACTGCAGTTTTATCTTGATCAGCAGACATCACTCAAGGGGTTGCTGCGGCCAGGTGTGGTGCATCGTCTGGATCGCATGACGAGCGGGCTGATTGTGACCGCCAAAGAACACATGGCGCATCGCTTGTTGTCGATAGACTTTCAACAGGGGAAACTTTCAAAGTCATACGTTGCACTTGTGGAAGGTTCGCCGGATTTTGAACAACGAATGATTGAGTTGCCGATTGGACAGCGCCCTGGAGGAAACTCCGTCCTGATGTCAGCTCGCCCTGATGCGAAAAACCCGCGTCCTGCAAAGACAAAGGCGACAGTGGCCAAACGTCTGGATAAACATTCGATCGTTGAATGCGTGTTGTTTACTGGACGAAATCACCAAATTCGAGTTCACTTGGCGGAGCTTGGCTATCCAATTGCCGGAGACGAATTCTACGGTCCACGCGGAACGATTCGCAACTCGCCACGTTTTGATGGCGACGACCCGACTGAGAATCGCCATGCCTTGCATGCGACATCGCTGGGATTCTTTCATCCTATTCTTCGTGAATGGATGCAGTTTCGTACAGAACCTCCGCAGGACTTTTGGGATGTCGCGTCTATCGCTTCTTGATCTTCGTCAGTGCGAATTCGATTGCCTTCATCAACTGGTCAATGTCATCGGCTGAATTGTATGCCGCCAGACTCACGCGAGTTGTCGCGGAGACGCCAAGATATGTGTGCAGCGGCATTGTGCAATGATGCCCATGACGAGCGAACACGTTTTGCTGATCCAGGATCGCCGCCAGATCTTCCGGGTGTACGCCATCAATTCGAAACGAAATAATCCCGCCTCGATGAGCGACATCAGGGCCGTAAATCATGAGCCCCGGAATTGCTTTCAGGCGTTCGATGGCCAAGGTCGTCAGTGATTGTTCATGTTGATGAATGGCAGCGACGCCGATCTTTTCAACCCATCCAACCGCAGTGCCCAGTGCGATGGCTTGCACGATTGGCATTGTCCCGGCTTCGAATTTTGCGGGTGCAGCGGACCATGTTGATTCTTCGATCCGCACTTCGGAGATCATGTGACCGCCAAAGAAGACGGGATCCATTTCTTCCAGACGCTCGGCCTTGCCGTAGAGAACTCCAACGCCGGTTGGTCCGTAGAGCTTGTGTCCGCTGAACACCAAAAAGTCGATGTCGTCGGCAATGACATCCGTCGGCAGATGCGGCACACTCTGAGCGCCATCGACAACCACGCAGGCACCAACCGCGTGAGCTCGGCGAACAAGTTCTGCGATTGGGTTGACGGTCCCCAGCATATTCGACATACCAGTGATCGCAAGAACTCGGGTGCGTTTGGTCAGCACCGAATCCAGTTGATTCATGTCAAGCCGACCATCGGGCGTCAGTGGAATCAGCTTGAGCGTCGCGCCGCGTTCTTTGGCCAATTGCTGCCACGGAACGAAGTTTGCGTGATGTTCCATAACTGTCGTCAGGATTTCATCGCCCGGTTGAACATGTTTTCGTCCCCAGCCTGAGGCGATCATGTTGATGCCGATTGTTGTCCCTGGCGTGAAGATCACGTTGTTCGGCGAAGGAGCGTTCAGGAACTTAGCGAGCGATGTTCGAGCGCCCTCAAATTCTTCATCAATTCTTTGACCAAATTGATACGTGCCGCGATGCGCATTGGCGAAGTATTGCTCTTCGACTTCTCGTTCTTTGTCAATGACGCACTGCGGTTTCTGGGCCGACGCTCCGCTGTCCAGAAAGATCGGCCGCGAGCCACTCGGCATGATCTGACAGAGTACTGGAAACTGCCGCCGAATTTCATCGCTGTCGAGGACCGTAATGTCAGCCGATTTTGTTCGTGGCTCTGTCTTTTGAGCATAGGTGCGCTGGACCACTTGAATTGATTCGGCAGCGCTGCCTGATATTGCGAGGTGCAGTCGAGCCAACTTCATGATGCGATCGACCATGCCTCGCAAACCATTGCGACGCTGTGGCGAAATGTGTTGCTGCAGATCAAGCCGCAGAAAGACGGCATCAATATCGTATGCCAGGATCTCTCGTGCCGACATGCCGTTGTACGCGGCTTCGAGGATTGCGATCAGTCCACGTACGATGTTGGAATCACTGTCAGCAACGATTTCGAACTTCGCGGCTTCGTGATCACCCTGGACATCTGTGATGAGCCACACCTGACTTTGACAGCCATGAACTTTGTTGTCGTTCGTCCGCGCGACATCGGGGAGTTTTGGAAGATCATCGCCCAATTCCAGCAGATACAATGACTGGTCTTGTTTATCAAGGTCTGCGAATTCTTCGAAGATTTCGTCGAGTGTCAGCACCATTACAGAATTTCCAGCATTGGTCCCGTTGGAGACTTGATCAATTCTTTAAAGACCTGCATCGCCACGTTTTGACACATACTGCGAAGTGCATCGCGGGCGGGATTTTCTTCGGTCAGCATCTCCATAATCTGACCACGATCGCAGTATTCGCGGATACAGCCATTCATTGGGATGTCGCCCAGAAACGGCACCTTCAATTCCTGAGCCACCTTCTGCGCACCGCCACGTCCAAAGATATCGCCAGACATGTTTTCGACAAATCCAAGAATCGGCACGTTGACCTTTTGATACATGTCCACCGCCTTGATCGCATCCAGCAAAGCGACCTGCTGCGGCGTACAGACAACCACAGCACCCGCAAGACTGACTTGCTGCGCCAGCGTTAGCGCGACGTCACCAGTGCCTGGTGGCAGGTCGATGATCAGATAGTCCAGTTCGCCCCACTGCGTGTCTTTTAAGAACTGCGTCAATGCTTTATGCAGCATCGGCCCGCGCCAGACAACAGATTGGCCCTGTTCGATAAAGAAACCCATCGACATGAGCTTGACGCCGCCGACGTCGATCGGTTCCATTCGCATAATGCGATTTCCCTGTTCGTCCTGCAATTCGGACGCTGCAGGCTGCCCTTTGGCATTCATCATGTGCGGAATACTTGGACCGTAAACATCGGCATCCATCAGGCCGACTCGGCAACCCATGGAATGGAGTCCACAAGCCAGCGCGGCTGACACGGTACTCTTGCCGACCCCGCCTTTGCCACTGCCGACGGCGATGATGTTGTGAACGTTCAAGCCAATACGACCGCCTGCGTCTTTGCCTCGAACTGTCGAATGCATTTCAATTCGAGGTTCCAGTTCGGCGGCTGCAAACTTGATTCGCTGACGAATCAATTCTTCAAGTTTTTTTGAGGCCGGATACGCCGGTGTTGGCAGTTCAATCCGAACTCGCGCGTCATTACCATTCACAAACGTATCACGAATCATCCGCAGGTCGCCCAGCGGCTTTTCGGTACAAGGTTCGATGACGTTAGACACTAGAATTTTGAGTTGTTCGGCGGTAGGCATAGCGTTAGGTCGAATGGCTTCTGCAGGGATGACGAACGGAAGTACAAGCCCGTTTTCCAGGCCATATTTCAGCATCGTATGCCAGCAGTTCGTCAGTTCAACTGTCGCGAGAACTCAAGTTTCCGTGATTCGCAGAAACAAGTCAGCTACGCCGTGCGAACAAACCGTAATCGATTACCTTTGATCGTTTTGACGACGTCCAGAGTGCGATGCGCGATGCGTTCGGCAGTTTCCAGACCGACCAGAAGCAGTGATTGACCGCTTTGAGCGAAAACGACATCACCCTTCTGTTCGGTATCGGGGCGAAATTGGACGTGTCCATCCTGCACCGTGATGCGGACGGCCGTGCCTTCCGGCTGGAGCTTGAGTTTTCGCTTTAGACGAGACAATGCCGTTTCTGTAACCTTAACCATAACGCCCCCTATCGTAAAACAGGCGAGTTGCCTGTTGAAGTAGACGTCAATCCATTGTCGTCGTTTTGAAAAACAAAATGCAGCCCAGTGCCGCGTCAATATCGAGTTCACCGACCCGCACTGTAGCCAAAGTCGTCAAGACTTTCGACTAATCAAGGTGTATCCGAAAGTCTTGACGACTTTCGCTACGAGTAAACTTGCCCCGGATAAAACACTAGTGCAGCTTTATAACGCATCAAGCAAAGCCGAACGTCGTCCCGTGGCGCTTCCCATCGGCCTGGCGTCGTCGCGATCGCGTGCTTCATTGACAGCCATTGAACGTCCGCCAAGTGAATGGCCATTCAGGCGAGCAATCGCCTCTTCCGCGTCATCCATACCCGGCATATTCACAAACGCAAATCCACGAGGTGAATTTGAGCCACGTTCAGTCGCCAAGCGGACTGCATTCACACGACCATAACGTTCAAACACATTTCGAACCTCTGCCTCGGTGGTCGTAAATGAGAGGTTTCCAACAAAGATCGTAGTCATTCAATACTTCTTGCCCAGACTGGGCATAACGACAAGTCAGCAATCGCCGCGAAAAATTGCGACAGATTCAAGGGCTTCACACGTGTGAGCCAAACCGAAACATTCCGGTAAAAAACACCGAGCAGACGGTGACTGACTTGCTGCAATTTCATTAGGGCGACGTCAATAACGTGGCCGCTATGCTGCGTAAAAATGGTCTTCAGAGGAATGACCGGTGATGCAAAACGTTCTCACTGCAATTTCAGAGGGACTCAGGCCGGTCAAACGTGATTTCTGAAACAGTCAGTATCACTCGGAGGTCTCTGATCGTCAGCTAACTGACGCGATTATGAACGTTTTGCGTTACGTCCACAGCAGGCAGAATGGGCGTCGAACGGTAAGGACAAGCGACTTGCTCATGCGTTCGACTGGTTCAGTATAGGAGATATCGACAATAAATGTCAGTAGAATGTTGAAATACTTTCGTCAGAAGGCAAAACAAAAGGTAAATGGGGGAGTTTTCTTTTCCAAAAGGCCATGAAAACAGATGCTGACTGCGGCAATATCACTCGAAAAACACTATATGATTTGAGGTGAGCGATGCTAAAGGCGAGCGGAAGAATCAGATTTACAAAACGATGTTGCCCTCCCGAAAGGGATCCGACTTGAGACAAATCGCACTACGTAAGCAGATCTGTCTCAGATCTGCATCCATCAGTCTGGTTGATGGACATTGGTTGCCCGGCAGGAGACTCTGCAATGGCAATACCTTTGCAGCCGCTCGCAGCCCACGCTGAAACAAGCCAGTGTTACGCTTTGCGAAATCGATCGTTGTCGCAACAATGCCTTGAGATGTGAACCGTCTGTTTTTTGCCAGATCAAGATCACTTAGCGATGTCCTCTGCCGAACAGTACCTCAAGCCCGAAGTCATCCAGAGCATCGCTCGTCTGGATCTTCGCGCGAAGTTTATCGTCGAAGGATTGCTTGCTGGGTTGCACACAAGTCCCTTCCATGGCTTCAGTGTGGAATTCAGTGAGCACCGGCGATATGAACCGGGTGACGACCCGAAGGATATCGATTGGCAAGTCTTCGCTCGCACCGACCGCATTTACATCAAACGCTACCAGGCTGAAACGAACATCACAGGCTATCTGCTGATGGATCTGTCTCGCAGCATGGCTTACACATATCGCCAGACGTTGACGAAATTTGACTATGCGATTTGTCTCGCCGCGTCGATCAGCTACCTGATGATTCATCAACAGGACCCGATTGGCCTGATGACATTTGATGATGAGCTGCGAGCCAGCTTGCCCGCCCGCAGCCGCAGAACACATCTCGGCGATATCCTTGCCGTGCTGCAGCGCTGCAAGCCAACGGGCAACACAAATATCGGTGGCAACCTGCGGCGTGTGGCGTCGATGATTCGACATCGCAGTCTCATGATGCTGATGTCGGATCTGCTCTCAGACCCTGACGAAATTATTGATGCGCTGCGTATGCTGCGCTATCGCGGCCATGACGTGATTGTGTTTCACATTCTGGATGAAGCGGAAGTCACGTTTCCATTTTCCGGCAGCGTCGATCTGCTGGAACCCGAATCGCAGGATCACGAAATTTTTGATGCTGCAGGCATTCGCGGCGACTATCTGGAAGCTGTGGCAGAACTCCGGGAACGCTTTCGTTCGGTATGTGTGAGCATTGGAGCGGACTATGTGCCGCTCGACACGCGTATGCCGTTCGACAAGGCGCTGGTGGAGTTTCTGTCGCAGCGACAGGCCAGGTTCTGAACTCTGTATAAGGATGATCGATAATGAAACCCATGACCAAATGTGTGGCGATCCTGACATTGACCGCTACCGTCCAGTTTTCTGAAATCACAATTGCTGCTTCAACGGAGCCCAATCCCATCGTGACTGCTCAATCTTCTGCCGATCCTGATATGCAGCTTCCTGACGACAATGCTTTCGCGGCGCCAAGTCCGCTTGCATTCCATACGCCCGCGTTCGACAAAATCAAACTCGAACATTACCAACCGGCATTTACAGTTGGCATGAAGCAGCAGCTCGCTGAAATGGAAGCGATTGCATCGCGAAAAGAAGCATCGACGTTTGACAATACAATCGTGCCCATTGAAAAGTCAGGCGCTCTGCTGACTCGTGTCCGCAACGTGTTTTCCAATATGACATCGGCGGAGAAATCAAAAGACCTGCAGAATATCGAAACAGAACTGGCCCCTTTGCAGGCGGCTCATTCCGACAACATTCTGCTGAATCGCGGACTGTTCGCTCGCGTCGAAAAACTTTACGAAACTCGCGATACGCTGGGACTGAACGAAGAGCAAAGCGAAGTTCTTAAACAGCATTACGAAAGCTTTGTACGTGCTGGTGCGAAACTTGATGAAACGCAACAGGCTCGTATTCGAATTTTGAACGAACAGCTTTCGAAGCTCGAAACAAAATTCGAAGAGAATCTTCTCGCCATTACAGAAGAGCGATCTGTCTTCGTGGACGATGCTGCTGAACTTGACGGCATAAATGAAGCTGCCATCAAAGCGGCCGCCGAAGGTGCGGCGAAACGCGGCAGGGCTGGCAAATATCTGCTGGAAATCACAAATACGACTCGCGTGCCACTGCTGACGTCGTTGAATAATCGCACAACTCGTCAGCGGATTTGGGAGGCATCGGCATATCGTGGCCTGGGTCGCGACGGTGGCATCGATAATCGTCCGTTGATCCTTGAGATTGCTCAGCTCAGAGCCGAACGCGCGAAGCTGCTCGGCTTTGCAAATCACTCGGCTTACAAGCTACAGAACCAGATGGCAGAAACGCCTGATGCGGCTCGCAAGATGCTGGATGATCTCGTTCCTGGCGTTCTGGCCAAGGTGAAAATTGAAGCGGCGGACCTGAATGCTATGATCAAATCCAGCGGAGCCGATCATGAACTCGCAGCGTGGGACTGGGAATACTATTCAGAGAAGGTTCGCAAGGAACGTTTCGAAGTCGATGAAGCGGCAGTCGAACCTTATTTTGAACTCGACAACGTTCTAAAAAACGGCGTCTTCTTCACGATGAATAAACTGTACGGAATTGAATTCCGTGAACGGACCGACTTGCCAGTCTATCATCCCGATGTGCGTGTGTTCGATGTCTTCGACAAGGACGGTTCTCACTTTGCCATCTACTACGTGGACTTCTTCAAACGTGACACAAAACGTGGCGGGGCGTGGATGAGTTCCTTTGTGGACCAGTCAAAGCTGCTCAAAGAAAAGCCGGTCATTGTCAACGTGTTGAATATCCCAAAACCTGCCGCCGGCGAACCAGCGCTCATCAGCTTTGATAACGTGACGACGATGTTTCATGAAATGGGTCATGCACTCCACGGCATGTTTTCAGATGTGACGTATCCGTCTGTTTCGGGCACGGCAACGCCACGTGACTTTGTTGAGTTTCCATCGACGTTCGAAGAAGACTGGGCAATTCAGCCGGAAGTTCTTAGCAACTATGCCAGGCACTACAAAACCGGCGGACAGATTCCACGCGAACTACTCGACAAAGTCATTCGAGCCAACAAATTCAACAAAGGGTTTGACACGCTGGAATATATGGCCGCAGCATTGCTGGATCTTGAATGGCACACATTGACATCAGAAGAGATTCCTGAGGACGCAGAAAAATTCGAAACCGCCGCATTAAAGAAATACGGGATCGACTACTCGGCCGTTCCACCGCGTTATCGAACGGCTTACTTCGCACACATCTGGGCCGGCGGTTATTCCAGCAGCTACTACGCTTACCTGTGGAGCGAAGTTTTGGCGGCGGATGCTTTTGCGTACATGCAGTCTCATGGTGGCCTGACTCGCGAAAACGGCCAGCGTTTCCGTGACACAATTCTGTCAGTGGGCGGTAGCCGTGAACCTATGGATGCCTACAAAGCCTTTCGCGGCAGCGAGCCCACGGTTGAAGCATTACTGAAACGCCGAGGCTTGAAGTAGGTGCGGCGTGCGCTCTCGTGCCCCGTAGTCTACTTCTGGCAAGTGGGTGGGCGTGAGTCGCCCGATTTTTGGGTTCTGTATGAAGCTGCGGCGCAACGGTTTAAGGTGTGCCCTCAGGGCCGAAGTGTAAAACCGAATGTTTAAATTGTTGGGCGACTGTATCATCCAAGATTCAGTTTCGGGCCGTACAACTCGGCGTCTCGAGTTATGTGTTGTGCTTTTATGGCATATTGGGAGACAAGCATATCACGCAGATAACCATCGATTTCGAAGCTATCGACAACCGAATCCGACCTCACGACGACGTCAATGACGAGATCCAGAAAGTCACCATCGGTGCGACAGTCGCCCACACGACGAATAGGGAGCGAAACGCTGTAGTGACGTTCCACCTCCATTGTGATTTCGACCATTTCAAGGCCCATGTGGTACATTTCATTAAATGAGTCGCACAACGATGTGTCGTCTGACAATTTGTCGCACAAACATCTGATCTACAATATGTACTACACCATAGGCTGGTTCGACGTGCGTCCCAATTACGCATCGCCGTGACTATCCCAAGTCGCGCCTCAATTGGCTGAAGTGAGTTGAAGCTGAGGTCGCAATTGTTGTCTGCGAGTCTCAACGACGGTGGCGGCTGCTTCGACCGCCTGTTCAGCCGTCGTCAATTCTGCTGTGGACGATGTTACGACGGCTTCAATCGCAGGAACTTCAGCCGTTAAGGTTTGCATTGATGTTTCGGCGGCCTTCATCGTTTCATTGGCAGCAACGATCACTTTGGCAACCGCATCGACCTCAGTTTTTGTATCCGTCATCGACTTGTCCATCGCCGCGACTTGCTCCGTGATCGTGACGATGGATTTCTCCTGGCGATCTGCCACCGCCGCCAGACTCTCTGTCGTTGTCTTGATCTCAGCATTTTCCGGCAGTGCAGCCAATGCGGCTTTCACCTGCTCAAGAGCCGATTTCAGAATGGGAACGGCTGTCTGTGTCTTCTTCATCACGTCCAGTTGAGCAACCTTTTGTATTTCTGTAGCCGCCATGCTGGCTGTCATCTCTTTCACCTTTAGCTCGTTGGCAGCAGCCTCGGCTTGAGCGTCCTGCATCGTTGTCTGAGCCGCAGCGATCAACTGCTGCTTCTCTGTCAATGATGCCTGGGCCTCAAGTGAAGTCAGTTGCACGGTGTCGCGTATCGCCTTAGCTGCATCCAGTGCTGCAAGTTCATCACGCAAGGCAATATAGTGTTGCCAACGGCTTACTAACGCATTTGTGCGATTCAATTCCTGCTGCGTTGCCGCAAGAGCCTGCTCCTTTGCGGCTGTCACTTGCTGCAATGGCGGAAGTGCCGCAGTTTCAGTATCGACTGCTGTCTTTGTCGCCACGATTGCTTGTTCATCAGCAACAAGTTGTTGTTTTTGAGCCGCAACATTGTTCGTAATTGTTACAACGTTCACCTTGACTGCGGCGAGGTCGGTTTCTGACTTTTTGAGTTCAGCTTCACGTGCAGCGACTTGTGCATTGAGCTGCTCAACAACTTTCTTAAGATCTTCGTCCGCCTGCATCATTCCCAACGCGACGGCTGATTTTTCGGCGGCCGCCTTGAGTTCCGGAACGGCCTTCTGCAATGCCGCAACACTGGCCGTCAAAGTCTGATCAGACGTTTGTTCGGCGACCAACTTTAGTTCTTCAGCGGTAATCAGTGCTGTCTGATCAACAACCTTTTTCTGAGCGGCCGTGTAAGCAACATTTGCTGCATCGATCTTCACCTGTTGCGCTGTTTGAATTACCGTCGCCGCGTCGCGTTCAGCCGTTGCGGCGACAAGTTTTGCATTCGCTGGCGCGACTTGCGCCGAAGTATCGGCAAGGCGTTGCTCAAGCGTCGGTGGGTTGGTCGTCAACTGTCCGATGCGGACTCCATCCGCCGCATCCCAGACTCGAATTTCACCCGTCCAGTCACCAGCAATTACACGGTTTGTTTCATCGCAGTGAGTGGCCTGCAGAGCGAGATCGGTGAAGGCTTCAAAATCCTTCAACGCGCCGCCGTTACCGTCCCACAGTTTGGTGACTTTGTCGCGACCTGAAGTCACGAGTCTCCCGTCACGAGTGAATTTGACCGAGGACACGCCGCCACCATGCGCTGCCCACGACTTAATCTGGGCGCCATTTTCCATTTCCCACAGACGCACGGTGGTGTCTTCGCTGGCGGAGGCCAGGACATTGCCATCAATTCGCCATGAGACCGAAGTCACAGCAGCAGTATGACCCGCCAGTGTCAGGTATTCACGCCCCGTCTGCGCTTCCCAGACCTGCAGTCCGCCGTTTCTGTCGGACGTGGCAAGGAGTACACCGTCTGGGCTGAACTCCAGAGAGTAAATCCAGTCGGTATGTTTGCGACACTCATAAGCGAGTTCGCCTGTCGAAGTGCTGTAAACCCGCACGATTTTTTCAGGCCCACCGAGCGCGATCAGCGACTGATCGGCACTAATGTCGGCAGCCATAACTTCGTCCAGTTCGTCACCAACGGACATGATCCGTTCGCCGGTTTTGATGTCCCAAACAACGCACAATCCCTTGGCGGCACCGTGGCCTCCGCCTGCCAGCAACAACGCGCCGTTGCGGCTGAATTTCAGAACTCGCGGCGTGCCTTCAGGGAATGCGAGTACACCGAGCGGCTCAAGAGTTTCCGTGTGATAAAGAACGACTTGTTTCTGACCAGCCACAGCAACCAATTTGGACCATGGATTAGTTGCGATCGCAGATACGGCAGTCGTTGCAGATGTATGAACAACTGGCTCGACACTCAGCACATCCGGCATTGGAGGCGGGCCTTCAGGTCGCGCTCCTGCCGAGACATCCACAGTCATCGCTGTGTTCTTCTTCTTGGGCAGCATGACTTTACTGGACGAGGTTTCCGGAGCGCCCTCATCAATCCACTTTTTGATCAGGTCCAGAGTCGCGTCAGGAAGCTTGTCCGCATTTGGCGGCATGAAAGGCTCGCTCTGATGCGAAATCAAGCTATACAGATAGCTGGCACCGGAATCGCCAACCTCAACAGAAGCACCAGACGCTCCACCCTGCATCATGGAAGAGTACGAAGACAGGTCCAGGTCGGAGCTTTTTTTGTTGGTGTTGTGACAACTCAAACACTTGTCCCGCAGGATTGGCTTGACGTGGTCTTCGAAATTCACTTTATCTTCAGCCATGCCAGCGTTTGAGAAAAGCTGCACAGCGAGGGTTGCCAATCCTGCGGAAAAGTGTGGCAGAAAGGAAGAACGACGAACCATGATCAAACTCCTGAAGACGAACCTGCAATTTAGACGGCAGCCCGACAGTCCACGATACCACTCAAATTACTCATCGGCAGTTTCTGCCGACATCGTCAGTCGGCAAAGTCACCGCACACAAAAAAACTTGACTATCTTCCATCACCGGAACGAACTATTCAGAACAATCATCCCAATTGGACCACTAGTGATTAAACAGGAACTCCTTCGAATTCAGCATGGACCAGAAGATATCTTCCAGAGCTTCTTTTTTGTTTTCCTGTTCATTCACGAGAGCAATCAGGGAAGCAGTCTCTTCCGCTGTTGGCCCACGTGAAAAACAGCGAATGTACATCTCGGTTATGATCTCTTCATGCGTCTTATTTTCGACCAAACGCTTTGTGATCAGGCCGCCCTGTTGAATTTTTGCGTTCGATGTGTCGCCGTTAATTAAGTGCAATGCCTGCGAAAGATTTGGTTCCATCTTCACTTCGCAGGAACAAACAGTTTCGCGTTTCGCACGGCCAAATGTCGTCAAAAAGTACGTTGCCGTGTTTCCGTCTGCAATCTGAACGGCGCGAGCTCCAACTGGAAGCCCCGGGAATTTATCCTGAGTACTTGTGACCCCACTGATGCAGTCCAGCATGACTTCAGAACGAATGCGTCGCAGTTCTGAGTGCGCAAAATTGCGATGATCTGACTCGTTGGACTCATTCGGCTTGGTAGACAACTGATAAGTTCGAGACGTGCAGATGTCTCGCACCAACTTGCGGAAGTCGTAGTTATATTCGGTGAAACGTTTGCCAAGTTCATCCAGCAATTCAGAGTTCACTGCAGGATTACTGACACGCACATCGTCAACCTCATGAATGATGCCGCGGCCCAGAAAATGTGACCATACAATGTTGGCCAGATTCTTGGCGAAGTATGGATTTTCAGGGGAGGCGAGCCATTGAGCAAGAACTTCGCGACGGTCTTTTCCAGCCACGTCTGGTTCTATGCCACCCAGGAACTTGGGCTTCATGACAACGCCGCCGACGAGATGTTTGACTTCTCCACCACCGGAATTGAAGATGATTGTTTCGCGCGGATCTTCGCCCGTTTTGCGGCCAATTTGAGCGAAGAAGGCTGCAAAGCCGTAGTAGTCATCCATTGTCCAGCGGTCGAACGGATGGTTGTGACACTGCGTACACTGAATTCGCATTCCCATAAACACCTGGGCGACATTCTCAGCGACCTTGAGAGTTTCAGTTTCTGTCTGATAGTAGTTCGTCGCCGGGTTGGCGAACGATCCGCCACTGGCACCCAGGATCTCACGTACCATTTGGTCGGTTGGAGTATTACTCGCAATTTTCTCTCGCAGCCAGTTGAAGTAGGCCAACATAGGTTTCTTTTCGACACGATTTGCGATGGTACGAACTTGCAGGATTTCTGACCACTTCATAACCCAGATGTCCACGAACTCTTTGCGTAGCAAAAGTTCATCGACCAACTTTTCACGTTTGAGTGGATCTGTATCGGTGACAAAAAACTGATGTTCATCGACGCTTGGCAGAGTTCCTGTGATATCGATAAACACGCGACGCATAAACTCTTCATCGCTGCACACTTCAGAAGGAATGATGCGGAGCTTACGAAGTTTATCATGAACAAGCGTGTCGATATAATTTAGCGCAGGCGTCTTTGGGTCTTCGTATTGCAGACCTTTTGGCAGAATGATGAAATGTGATCCGACTGTATGTGTATCGAACCGAGCCATAATAAAGGCTTCGCCGCGTGCATGAGCCGTGACGATTCCGGTCTGAGCGATCTCTGCACTTGTTTCATTATTGGAGCTGAAGAAGGCCAGATTCGTGACGTCACGGTCACTGCCATCAGAATACTTCGCTCGTACCGTTAAACGTTGGGTTTCTCCCTCTCCGTCCATGACCGCGTCTGTGGGATACAATTCCACTGAAACTACGGTTGGGACCGGCCCGGCATCGTTCGGAGCACCAGACTCCAGCCAACGCAATACCGTGTTGTAGTGTTCGCTGCCGACTTCAAAACGTTTGCCACCAGTATGCGGCACAACACCTGCCGATTTTTCCGTCAACAAGCTTTCTGCTGGAAGAGCGAGATTAATTCGTCGGCCGGGAATCTCGCGGGTCAGACGGAAGTGATCACCCTCCGGATCAAACCCAAACAGCGACAAACGAAATCCGTCCTTGCCTCGAGCGGCACCATGACAGCTTCCGTTGTTGCAACTGGATTTCATCCAGACAGGCATCACATCCTGTCTGAAACTGATCGGTGGATCAACCTGAGAGGATTGCACCACGACAGGGATCTCGATCGAATGCCCGCCATAAGCGACATTCAACTTTGTTTCGCCGTCGGCGACTGGGTAAAAGGTGGCCCCGTCTTTGCGAACTTGCGCTTCACTCGTAATCGTCATTGTGGCTTTGTCAGTGACGTCAAATGTCAGCCCATTCGGCATCACAGCCTGAACAATCACGCTTTGACGATCACGTACTGCAGAAAGGTGAATATCCATCGGTGCGACGCTGATCGATACTGGTGCTGTGTCATCCGCCAGCACTGCAGAACACAATGGCAGCAAAGCCGACAGCATGATCAGAGTTTTTGAAATCATTTTCATCGAAAATTATCCGTTGGCTTAAAATTGTTTCACCACAAATTGTGATGAAACCTGGATCACAGATCTCGCAATTTGACTCAAAGTGTCAGGTCGCTTATTGACCTTCGCTCTTCTGTTGAGCTTCCAATCGCAGTTTTTCCAGTCGAGTCAATCGCTTTTCGGCGGGTGGAGCAGCCGGCATTGGGGCGGGAGCAGCCGCGACTGCCGCCGGCATGGGAGCTGGTGTCGCTGCAGCGGGCTTTGGCGGCAACGGCTTGTCAATGCGAAGTTCTGAATCACCAACTCGAGCGTGAATAATGCTCTCATTATTTTCAGTGACGGTGACCTGGCAGAAGATGTTTTTATGAGTACCCTCTGGACTGTCTGCCTCTGTTTTCACTTTGAAAACCAGCTCTTTGGTTTCCGCAGTGACCTGCAGTGGTTCAGCAGTCACCTTGTGTGGCAAGCCTAAGAGCGTGACTGTTGCAGGGGCTTTAAGTTCTTTAAGCACTTGAACATCAACAACGACATCTGTTTCTTTACCCTGCTCAACGGATGAGCGCTGAACGGTCATGCCCACATATGGCTCCGTGACTTCGAGCGACGCCATCTGCGTCGAAGCCCAACTGGCCCCGTTGACATTCGCATAGCCATTCGCATAAATCGGCCATTTGCCTAGAGCCGCGTTTCCGTCGGCATTGATTTGGTAAAGTCCTTCCGTTTGACCTTTCGGAATACTGATCTCGCTATTGGCTCCGACACCCGGCGAACGGAATGGAAACTGAATCTTGATTTCTTCGTCCCAGCCCTCTTTTTTCGTGGCAACGATCTTCAGCAGCATCATTCCATTGCGCACGATCGGCACGTTTGGTTGCACCAAGTCGAGCTTGAAAGGCAACTCATCAATCGTTGCAACAGGAAGTCGATCGACATCTTTCCAGACGTACAGTGATTGGCCCGGTCCAGCGATCACAAAGTCAGCTCGGTTGGAAAAATTGCCAGAGACGACCAAATTCGGGTCTGTCGTTTTCATACGAAAATCAACGAGCGCCCCAGCCAACGGCGCGTCGGGAGCTGATTCGAATACGACCGGCATCGTGTTCAGATTGGCTGGCATCGGAAACGCAGTCATGGTGATGCCCGGCGGCAACTGAACTCCATCGACGGTCAATTCGCCGCCAAAGTTCAGTCGTTCGGCGGAAATGATCGTCCCAAAACGATTACCGCGTGGCACATAGATTTGTTGGCGAGTCTGTGAATAGCGCGCCAGTCGCGGAATGCCGAGCGTCAAAGTCGGCTTCACTTCCTGAAACTCGACGCGATACACAAACTCAGGCCCCCCGCGCTGCAGATGGTCAGCCACACGAATGGCATATTCTCCGTCGGCAGGAACCTGCCATCGAAAATAGCTGTCAGGTCCGCGTGAATCATCGTTGCCTGTGATTGCTTCTCCAGTCGCTTTGTACAAATTCACGACAGGATCGATTGGTGATCGAATTCTTCGCCCATAACATTCGACTTCAAAAACCTGTCCGGCTTTGGCAGTGAATTTAAAGATATCGACGTCGCCTGGTTCTTGCAGAATTCCGTTAAACGCAGATGGAAACTCAGCGACCGGCGTTGCATTTTCGAAGCCGTTATTTGGTTCTGCCTCCAATGCGTTTGGCACTGTCGAAACTCGCATGACATGACCAGACGGCGTGATTCCGGCTGCATCTTCAGCAAAGATTAACGCTCCTGAATTTCCGTCGTCGGTGAGTGTCACTTGTTTGGCAATCGGCCCGTTAGCATCGCCAATCAGAGTCACTTCCATCGCTTCACCAGCTTTCCCGCCCGCTGGGAAAACAGCTTTCGGTCGAGGAAAGTTACCCACATGCAACCGGTAACGACAATTTCCATCGCCACCGTAAGCACTGTCACGCATCTCAATGATGTACTTGCCATCTTCGGGGACTACGATCGATGTCGCTGCGTCTTGTTTGAGCAACGGCGAATCATCCTCAGCAGACAACTCAAACCGCTTATCGTTCAGAATGGCGATGTATGGATCGAACAGTGTTTGCCCAAATCGCATCCCCTCGACTTCGACAGACAACCGATCGCCCTTTTTCGCCTCGACGATAAAGTAATCGACATCCTCGTTCTGAACAGTTCCAACGACTGTGCTGTTGATAGCAATTTCTTGTGGTGCCGCGAAATCCGTATTCGGTTCTTTCTCATCAACGGCCGGCAGAGCACCAACGAAAAACGTGCGGTAGTCGGAAATCCCTGTCTTTGTTCGAACTTGTGCAGTGTGTTCTCCGAGTACGCAATCTGCCGCGATGCGAATCTTCACGTCGATGTTGTTTGCATCAGCAGCCTTAATCTCCAGAACTTCAAAACCAGGTTCGTAGAAAAAGATTTCTTCCGCGTCTTCAAGGCGCGCGCCTGTGAATCGCAGGACTTGTTCCGTGCCACGTTGCACACCACGAGGTACGATGACGGTCAAAGTCGGATCTGCACCATACAGGCTTGTTGGCAGCGCGAATGACAGCGATAAACTCAACACTAAAGCGAAACGACATTGCATAGCAAAATCTCTTCCGTTGAAAAGTAGCGACGGGAATCCTTCCCGCAATGCACCCCCAAAACTTCCATGTCAGGGCAATTTTAAAATCTACCTGTAAAACAACGCTGCGAATCTACTCCAACGGAGATCCGCAGCGCTGCTTGAGGTTATTTAAATTCAGACCAACAATTCAGAACGAACCTTGCCACCGTCCACAATTTCAATTGGTCGATCTCCAGGTGCCATCAATTCCTTGTCGGCAGTGATTCCCAGACAGTGGTAAATGGTCGTTGCCCAGTCCTCAACATTCAATGGTTTTTCTTCAGGTTCGCTGGCTGTTGAGTTGGATGATCCGTAAACCAAACCGCCCTTGATGCCGCCGCCTGCCATGACCACGCTGAAAACTTTCGGCCAATGGTCTCGGCCGGAAGTCCCATTGATCTTTGGCGTACGCCCGAATTCGCTCGCGATACAAACCATTGTATCCTGCAAGCGGCCTCGAGAATCAAGATCTTTGATCAATTGAGCGAAGGCCTGATCGAGCGGCGGAACCTGACCGTTCATGCCCGCAGCGATATTGTCGTGCATGTCCCATCCGCCGTATGTCAGCGTCACGAAACGTGAACCTGCTTCGACAAGTCGTCGAGCCATCAACATACGGGCACCAGCTTGATTTCGGCCGTATGCATCTCTCAAAGCATCTGGTTCTTTGCTGAGATCAAACGCTTCACGAGCCTGTTGTGAGCTAATCAGTCCATACGCTCGCTGATAGAACACATCAACCGCGTCCAGCGAATCTGCCTTTTCTTTGCTGGCGAAATGATTATTCACCGCATCAAGAGCACGGCGGCGACGAGTGAATCGTTCGTCAGTCACACCACCCGGCAATTGCAGGTCGCGAACGGTGAATCCCGCGTCAGCAGGATCAGAACCCAAACTAAATGGAGCAAACGATGAACTAAGATATCCAGTTCCCGCAAACTCATTTGGCTGGCCAGGTATACAGATATAAGGTGGAATGTTGTTGCGTGGCTCGAACTCGTGGCTGACCACACTACCCATGCTCGGGAAAGACAGAGCCGGACTGGGGCGGTAACCGGTGAACATGTTGTGAGTGCCGCGTTCGTGAGCGGCTTCACCGTGTGTCATGCTGCGACAGACAGTAATTTTGTCCATCACCTGAGCCGTCTGCACCCAGCGCTCGTTGATGAATGTTCCGGGAACATTCGACTGAATCGAAGTCATCGGACCGCGGTATTCGATCGGAGCGTATGGCTTCGGGTCGAAGCTTTCCTGATGAGCCATTCCGCCCGGCAGGAAAATAAAGATCACAGACTTGGCAGTGCCTTCTTTGGTTTCGTAGTTCTTAATTTCCGCCTGAGCTGTCTGCATCTTGAGATACTGAGCCAACGTCAGACCGATTCCGCCGCAGAAACCTACGTGCAGAAAATCTCTCCGTGAACTACCGCGAGCCATGATAAATCTCCAAGGGTTGATAAACAAACAGCCGAACCGCTGATCAGCAGTTGGCCGTTAACGTTTGCACTACTACGTCTGCGTTATACAGAATCGTGTGGATCAGGTGGGAATTGAGGTGGGGTTGCTTCCGAGAACTAATTCTCGAATGCCTTACAGTGTTCAGTCACCGTGTGGCGTTGTCAATAATTCGAACAAAAATTAGCCAGTTGTGAACCACAGAAGCGAAGTTGACATGAATCTTTCTCAGAATCAGCAGTTATCACCACGTTCGGCTTGGAATCTTGCTGAACACAAGGGCATCATACTTCGGAAATGACGCATCTACTTAACAAAACATTCGTCACAATCCTTCAAAATTACGCCAATTTAAAAAAACGTCGCCATGCATTTTTTCGAACAGTATTGAATTCCGAGACTGTCAAAATCCATGCAAACTCGTTCGCAACCGTTTTTTCCTAAGCGAATGTGCGTTACCATCCGCGCGCTCTCACGATTTCGGAGGCGTTTTCGAGCCTCGTTGTGAAAACCAATTCAGTTTTGGAATGTCCCTAATCATGTCTACGATTTCTGCTTTGGAGACGGCTCAATTGTCCTGGCACGAGATGGCTGATTCTGTCCTGAACGGACAGACACTTTCTCGTGAAGATGCGATGCGAATTCTTCGAGCAGACGATGATGATCTATTGGCAATTCTGGATGCGGCCTATCGAGTTCGTCGGCAGTACTTCGGCAAAACTGTCCAGTTGTATTATCTCAAGAATGCCAAGAGCGGACTCTGCCCTGAAGACTGCACGTACTGCTCGCAGTCTAAGATCTCCGAAGCCCCGATCGAAAAATACGCGATGCTGAATGCCGAACGTCTCCTCGACGGCGCTCGCAAGGCAGCGGAAAGTAAATCTCGAACATATTGCATCGTCGCCAGCGGGCGTGGTCCCACTGACCGCGAAGTAGACCACGTCGCCAGTGTCGTCAAACAGATCAAAGATCAGTACGGATTACACATCTGCTGCTGTCTGGGTCTGCTCAAACCGGAACAGGCCGTGAAGCTTAAAGAAGCCGGCGTGGATCGAGTTAATCACAATCTGAACACCAGCGAACGCTTCCACGACGAGATCTGCACAACTCACACATTCAAGGATCGACTGGAAACACTCGACATCTGCCGCAACGCTGGTTTGGAACTCTGTGCAGGCATGATCGTTGGCATGGGTGAAGTGCATGATGATGTCGTCGATGTTGCAGTCAAACTTGCCGAACTAAACGTCGAATCAATCCCGATCAACTTCCTGAACTCGATCGATGGTACGCCGCTGCAATCCACTCACGAACTGGATGCTCGCTTCTGTCTGAAGGTTTTGGCCATGTTTCGCCTCACGAACCCCAAGGCTGAACTTCGCATCGCTGGCGGTCGTGAAGTGAATCTTCGCTCCATGCAGGCCATGGGGCTTTATCCAGCGAACTCAATGTTTGTCAGTGATTATCTGACAACGCCCGGCCAGAAGGCGGAAGAAGACTTCCGTATGATCGCAGACCTTGGATTCGAGATCACCGCTGGCGACTACGAATCATCAAAACTGCTGGCCTTATGGAAGAACGCATAGACGCCGGCAAGTCACGTGACAACGCGGCCAATTCCCATCGACCGTGCAGAAGGCTGCAGATCTGAGACAGATCTGCCTCCATAGTTCGACCTGTCCCAGGTCGGATTCCTTCGGCGTGGTGATATCTCCAGTAAATTTAATTTACTAAAACTTCGCTTGACAACGGCCCGGCAATCTGGAAACATTGAACGAATTAAAAGTTTGCTTGCTTTGAAAGCATTCAGGAAATCGTTCTATGGCTCGACCAGCGTCTGAACATCCGACCGAACGGGAACTCAGCATTTTGAAATTGCTGTGGCAGAAAGCTCCGCTGCTTGTTGAAGAGGTGCGTGAAGCACTAGCGTCGGCGGGGCGGGAACTGACTTACAGTTCCGTCATCACGATCATGAACATCATGGTCCGGAAGAAATATCTGAAGCGAAGCAAGAACGGCCGGGCGTTTGAGTTTACTCCACTGCTTGAAGAAGACAGCGTCGGTCGCAGCATGTTGCAGGACTTAATGAAGCGAGTCTTCGACGGATCGGCGACTTCGCTGATGCTGCAGTTGCTGGAAACCGATGATGTGGATTCCGAAGAACTGGCCGCCATTCGACAGTTGATCAATCGCAAAGCGAAGGAGCTGAATCAATGAACGTAGTTGAAGCTGATTTCGCCCTGGATTCGCTGGTTTGCTGGCATTTGACACTCACGCTGTTACACGTCAGTTGGATTGGACTTTTGATTGGCCTCATCGCAGCAGTGGCCAATCGCGTGTCGAAGAACCGCAGTGCAAATTTGCGGTATCGGTTGAACAGTGTTTCGCTGTTGGCGTTCGCGGCCAGTCTTCCGTTAACGTTCGCTGTCGTTCGCAGCATTTCTGTTGATGACAGCAGCGCTGTGTCGAATTCTGTCACAATGTCGGTGATGGCGCCGCAAGTCGGTGCATTGTCACCAACAGCTTCCGCAGATGGTTTGGCGTTCGCGCCTGATCAACCTGCTGCCGATTTTCAGTCTGAAAGATCAGTCTGAAAGATCAGTCGGATCAGTCGGATCAGTCGGATCAGTCGGATCAGACAGATCAGACAGATCAGTCGGATTTGACAGATCAGTCGGATCTGACCGATCTGCCGCCAGCCCGTGCGCAGTGTGGGCAAAGTACCAACACTTCGCCAAGGCGGCATCGCCGTTTGTTGCAGTCTTATATTTCATCGGCGTCGCCGTGATGTTGATCAAGCTGGCGATCGGTGTGCGTGTCAGCCGTCAATTGCGTGCAGCAAGTCAACCAATCACCGATGTGAACCTGCTGAATCGCCTGACCGTGCAGGCGAAGAAGCTGTCGATGCAAATCGCCCCCATCATCGCGTACTGCGAATTCGTCGCCGTGCCCATTGTCATCGGTCTGTTGCGTCCGATGATTCTTATTCCGACAGCAATGGTCAACGGCCTGACGACCGATCAACTGCAATCTGTGCTCACGCATGAACTGGCTCATCTGCGACGTCACGATCATCTGCTGATTGTCGTGCAGCGAATTCTGGAAGCGGTTCTGTTCTTTCATCCCGTCACGTGGTACCTCAGTCATCACATTCATGACGAACGCGAAACCTGCTGCGATGATCTCGTCCTGGCCACCGGTGGCGATCGGCTACACTACGCCCAATCCCTCCTTCGAGTTGCCGAACTCCGCCTCGCCGCCACATCACGCAACGGAAAATCTCTCACAGCCCTCGCCGCCGACGGCCAACGTCCGTCAAAACTGCGGCAGAGGATTGCGAGATTGCTGGGTGATTCGAGTAGCGATTCCGTGCGAGTGAGCAGTCTTTGGCTGGTCGCAGTTCTCGTCACGTTCGTCACAACAGTCGGTTGGGTCATCAACACGATGGCGGCTCCGGCGGTTGTCGAGACGCAGAAGGAGGTCACGCCAGATTTTGAATCGATTAAAAGTCTTGTCGAGCAAGCACACATCGGGCCCAGGGAACTCAAGTCGGCACACGTCCGGTTTCGAATCGCTCGAGTCGAAGGCGGCTTTCATAAGGAGCTGACTCCTGAGAAATGCGCAGAGTTGGTGAAGAGTCACGATTTGAGGACATCACCAAAACACTTGAGAAGCCTCCTCAAGGAATTCCTAAGTGAAGATGAAAGACTGGCTGAAGAAGCTTGGAGCAATGTGGATCTTTATCTGGAAGGATCGAAGACTCGCACAACGAAGAGTTCATCAAATGACGCTTCGGACTATTGGGTGCGAGATGGGGAAATTACGCTCCGATGGGATGCTGCGAATCGACAGGCAGACCTCTTGCGCACGACCGATGACTGGATCCACGAAGAGACGCTCGATTATTTTCTTCGATTGAACTACATCGTTGCCAAAGAAATCGCGCAGAATAAACCGACCGAAATTGCCAGAGACGGCGATCTCCTTCTGCTGCGATATGAGTCCGGTGAACTCACTGAAGAAACACGAATCAGTCGGCTCAGCGGTTGCGTGCATTCACATACAAGGTTGGTGAACGGCGCCATTGTCAGCGAGCAGCTGCAACTTGGCTGGCGTCGATACAACAATGTTTGGCTCCCGACGGTTGTCGCGGAGTTTAGTTATCGGAGAAACCAGCTGGACGGCTGCAAGTTGATCGTTATAGAACAGGCCAACATCAATTCGTCGTTGCCCGCTGGAATCTTCACACTTGGAGCGCCGGCCGGTTCAGTCATTGTTGATAAGAGGGATGGCCTTACGCAGACGTACGCGATCAACCACGATGTGGATGACCTGACTTCGAATGAACAACTACAGGCCGCGATGCTGCCATTGAGCAAAGAACTTACGCTGAACGAAGGTGATGTGATCGCCACAGCCATTGATTCAGTGAAGCAGCAACAGGACGAAGTCAAACCGCTGATTGCAAACATCGACAAGAATCACGCACTTGAACTCGTCGCCGTTGTTTCGATGGACGACCGCTCCAAAGCGTGGTCTCCGGATGGTACGCAGATCGAGCCGCAGGCGACGTGGCCAATACCGATTAGGGTTCGGTCTGCCGAGAAACCGACCCATGGATTCATCTTCCGTTGCACAGGATTGCAGGACGGAACGGCCATCGCATGGCGTGGTCCCGGCCCGGTTGTAACACCCGGCCTGAGTGAATCGGTGCCGGAGTGGATCGGGCTTTCAGGGTCGTTCAAAGATTTGCAAACCGTCAATGTTCGTGCCGGCCTCACAACGCCAGCCTGGGGCCTCTGGGTTTCGATTGCGTTCGATGATGCCGTGACGCCGTACGAGACGTCGCCCGAGTTCTCTGAACTCTATGCCAGAATCAAACCGGAAGCATATCACAACGCAGACCAGTACGGTTTAGTTTTAAAAGGGGTGAACGGCGTTGATGAGCGTGCCCAGCATGAGGTCGTTGCTGTCTTGAAAGACGGAACACGAAAGCATCGCAGCGGTACTGGTCCGACGAACGACAATGACCTTATTATATTTTTCGAAGGGACAGATCAGGTTGATCACCTTGAATACCGTCTGCGGCCATACGTGCATTGGGCAACTTTCGAAAACGTCTCGCTGGCACCGGGCGTCAAGTCGGAGGCGAAGGTCTCTGTGGAGACGCTCCAACTTCCCAAAAAAGCGGCACCAAAACTTCAAGGCCAGGTTCGAGATGCCGAGGGCAAACCAATCGCAGAAGCCAATGTCGCAGTTCGTACGACCAGAGTGGGAACTCCGATAGTAGTGCGGGCGAAAACGGATGCAAACGGTCGCTTTGAACTCGCGCTGTCAGGTGTCTCATGGCGAAAGGGCGAACCGCTGGGTCGGTGGGTATGGCATCCGGGTTATGCGGTGAATGTGGAAACTCAGTTCGCATCAAAAGAGGATCTTGCAACGCCTGTCAACATCACACTGACCGTTCCCGACAAAGTGCGTTTTCGTGTCACCGATCCTAAAAGGAATGGAGTTGCGGGAGCGGTCGTCACTCCTTCGAAGGTGGCGATGCCGATGCCACCAGGCGCCTACTTAATAACCGATTTGATGGACACTGTTCCAGAATTCCTTCGGCGAACATCTGATGCTGACGGAATTGTAGAGCTGGACAATTTTCAAGGTGCCTCGCTGCATTCGCTGACAATTCAATCGGATGATTACGGTATTCAGCGGAACAATGTTAAGTACCTGAGTACATCGCTTGTCGATGCGAATGGAGTCATGACTCTGCGACTGCAGCCCACAACACGAGTTCGAGGGCGACTCGTTGGAGCGCCGGCCGAGTTTTTGAAAGGGATTCAGGTCGATTTGCGTAGCGATGTCAAGAACTGGCCATACGGTGAGGTGGATGGACTTGCGACGGTCGTCACCGACGACGAAGGTCGCTTTGAAGTCGCCGCCATTGCAACCGGCGAATTATCTATCTGGCAACATGCAGATTCAGATGCAGAATGGCGGCTGGTGCCGAACAAACACACGCTGATCGCCGGTACGTCACCTGAAATTGAGTTTGTTCTCAAAGAAACGATACAGGTGCCGTTCAAGATTATTCGCGAAGATTCAGGATTGCCCGTTGCGGGAGTCGGAGTCTCAATCTCCGATGAAAACAGATTCCACGAAGTTGCAACAGGCGTCTCAGACGAACGCGGCGAATTCCGCGCTCGCGTTTTTGAAGACACTTGGAACTTCGCAACTGTGGATCGTATGCCGGCTGAATTCACGCCACCAACCGACGAAAACGATTTCGCGTGGTTTCCTGGAACGCCCGTGAGATTTCAGTCGTCCGTCGCTGCCGACGGAATTGAGGTGCCCGTGCTGCAAATCACAGTTCCAAAGGGAAAAATGTTGCGAGGACAGCTTGTCGATCTGGACAACAAACCACTCGCACACTGGACAGTGCTGACACTGGGTTCTGGAGGAGAAACTGACGTCGATGGCAAGTTCGGCATCAAGGTGCGAGACAACAATCAGTCCCCGCCAAACCAGCGGACTCTGCGTCGCGATCCAGTGCCAACAGACTTCAAGACACACAGCCCACAGAATTCTCGCGGCGTTCCCAAAGTCATTTCTGAAACACCGCTCGTGCTGCACATCATGGACTACAGCAAGGCCATACTTACACCACAAGATTTGCCCTAGCCTGCATTGCGCATGGCGGGAGTAGTTTTCGAAGGGCCGGTTACTACCGGCCAGTTTTCGGGGGCACGGTTCCCAATAGTGTGATCGCCGATGGCGTGTTTAAGCCAACTTACTTTGCCTGGCCGCGGGCGGGGTTTTTCCAGACCCAGACGTCTTCTTCCCGAAGCCGGAGGTAGCTGTTGTAGCGGGCTTCGGATATCAGCTTCTGCGTGACCGCCTCTTTCACACCGCAGCCAGCTTCATGAATGTGGGTGCAATCGGGAAAACGACATGTGGCAATGAACGGGCGAAATTCGATAAAGTAGCCATCGACTTCTTCCAGTGAGATATCCCATAACTCAAACTGACGAATGCCCGGCGTGTCGCAGACCCAACCCCCGAAAGACAGCGGAACCAGGCGGGATCGACGAGTCGTGTGAGTGCCCTTGCGAGTCCAGTCGCTGACATCTGCAGTTTGCAGGCCCAGTTCGTTGTCTACACAATTCAGCAGCGTTGATTTTCCGACACCGCTTTGGCCGCTGACTGCGGTCTGTCGGTTCTTCAACAGATGTCGCAACTGATCGATGCCGCGTCCGTCCCTGGCACAGGTCAGAACGACATTATAGCCAATCCTGCCGTACGTTCGCACATGATGCAGCAGCGTTGCTGGATCGACGAGGTCGATTTTGTTGATGCAGATGATCGGCTCGATATTCAATCGCTCGGCACTCACCAAAAAGCGATCGATAAGCTGTGGCTTAAAATCGGGATCGGCGGCCGTGCCGACAATCAGCACCTGGTCGATGTTGGCGACGAGGATATGTTCGCGACCGTGGCTGCCGCGTGATAACAGGCCGTGGCGTGGTTCAACTCGTTCGATGACAGCTTGACCGGCGTCGCCTTCCTGTCGAAACAGGACACGATCGCCGGTGACCACAACGTTGCGGGCATCGCGAGCCATCGATTTGAGTACACCGCGAACCGAACAGGAGAATTCTTTCTGGTCGGCATCGTCGCGCACCATAATATGCAGACCGATGAAGCTGGTCACGCGACCATGACGCAGGCCGATCTGATCGACGACGCGAAGGAGTTGATTTCCTTCGGACGAAACGCCAACCAGTGTTCTACGCCGAGACAAGTCGCCTCGACCTGTCACACGCTCGGAACTATTGACGTCCGCAGCGGACTCCTGATCATTCATCAGTTCGTCGGTCAGGTTTTGTTGCCGCGTTCGCACTTGCTTGTTACGTCGCAGGTCAACTCGAACCTTCTTGCCATGTGGCGACCGATGATACTTCCGTCCTTTGTCAGCCATTCCGCCGGAGCCCTTAGATTCGTCTACGTCACGATGGCCGAATTACTCGGCCGGTCGAATTACTCGACCCGCACGACAACTTGGTTATCGACCTTGCGAACGCCTGGCTGAATTCGCATCAAATTTGCAGCCAGGCGACTGGTCTCTTCACTTGAAGCGGATCCAGTGAGAACCGCTAAGCCGCTGGGGTTCACATCGACGCTGATGCCAGCAAGTTCTGGTCGCTGAGGAATGAAACGGTTCATGGATGGGACATTTGCATTTGCCATGCGGCCTAAGCTTGTCAACTGCGGTGCTGATGGAAATGCAAAGCCGACTCGGAGCGTCGTCTTTATCGCTCGCGGCGTCCCAGTGGCTTGTTGTGTTTGCTGCTGATTGTCGTTTTGAAGTGCCTGAAACTGGCGATTGGTTCGCTGCTGAGTGGTATTTCCAGTTGCACCGCCGATAAAACCCTGCGTTGCGTTAGACCCGATAAATGTTTCTGTTGCATTGGAGCCCAGCGTGGAGACGTCGGTCGCTGCGACTCCTGATGCTGTCGTTCCGCCTAGTGGGCTACTTGGGCCACTGGTGGGTCCCGACGGCGCGTTCGCAGTTGGTTGCGGTTGCGCGTTCGCAGTTGATGCCAATGTCAAAAGAAGGACCGTTGAGGCAAAGAATTGAAATGGTGTCATCATGGTCATGTCACTTTTAGTTTCAGAGGGCGAGATCCCAGACGCGTCACCAATAGTATCGCAAAATTATACCCGTCTTGTCGAATGGTAACTTTCGAAACGACAAAATGAACGTGCTGTCTCGGTAAAACGACCTCCCATGTCCTACATCAACCGGAATATGCGGTCTTGACTTTTCCTTCCAGGCAATCTTTTTCGATTAAGTCGCAGGCGAGAATGCGACGCAAAACAGCAATCTTTGCCCCAATATGGCGGTTGGATGACTATACTGGTCCGTCAAAGCGGTTCTAAAATCGCTCGTGAAACTACGATAGAACAGTCTGGATCAAGAAATCATGCCGTCTCGTCGCCCTCAATCTGGCACCGAAAAAAACAAACGAAAACCTTCCGAACGCCCCGCTCGCAAGGCGGCAAGTGCGCCCAAAGGGAAGCCAGTTCGCAGCGCGCGGCCCGCCGAAAAACGGTCTCGGCCAAAATTCAATGTGCCGGAAGCTCGCGGAGTTCGTGGCCAGCGCGTTGACCCCGATGCGACGGATGTGGAACCAAAAGAAACGGAAGTCTCTCCAGATGCTATGCGTCTGCAGAAGTTTCTGGCGATGGCCGGCGTTGATTCACGACGAAACTGCGAAGAATACATTCGCACAGGTCGAGTCACAGTTGATGGCGAAGTGATCACCGATCCTGCCAGAAGCGTGAATCCGAAAGTCCAGGACATCAAGCTCGACTCAGAACGTCTGAAGCCACCACGTTTTCGCTATTTTCTGGTGAACAAGCCTCGCGGATTTTTGTGTACGAACTCTGATCCGCAAGGCCGTCCTCGAGCGGTAGATCTGGTTCCGTTTACAGATCAACGATTGTTCACGGTCGGGCGTCTGGACGAAAACACGGAAGGCATGTTGCTTGTCACAAATGATGGCGACATTTCGCAACGTTTGGCACATCCGCGATTCGAAGTCATTCGCAAATACCGTTGTCTTGTTGCTGGTTTTCCGCAGCCGGAAATTTTGCATGAACTGCGAGAGGGCATGTATTTCGCGGAAGGCTTTTTCCGTTTCCGCAGTGTGCGAATCTTCAAGCGTCGCGGTCGAAGCACGATTCTTGAACTGGAACTTCAGGAAGGCAAGAATCGCGAAATTCGCCGACTGATGGCCCGCGTGGGTCACAAGGTGCAGGCGTTGGAACGTATTGCCTTTGGTCCGCTGAAGTTGGGCAGTCTGCCGCCGGGACGGCACCGCGAATTGTCGTCGTTTGAAATTCGACAGCTTCGACAATTCATCGAGCAGGGTGAATCTTCAGAATTGGGACCTCGCCGCACAGGTGGCAGTGGGCAGTTCGGTTATCGCAGCGGACAAACGCGTGGTGATCGTAAACGAACACAGCCAGAAGTTGCTGCAGAGGCATCTGCCGCAGGCCGCTCTGGTGTGACGGAACGGCCGGTTCGGGCAGAACGTCCGGCGCGGACAGATCGGACAGAACGGCCGGCGCGTGCAGAACGGCCGGCGCGTGCAGAACGGCCGGCGCGTGCAGAACGGACAGAACGGACAGAACGTGCAGAACGTGCAGAACGGACAGAACGTGCAGAACGGCCGGCGCGTGCAGAACGGACAGAACGTGCAGAACGGCCGGCGCGTGCAGAACGGTCTGATCGTACGAATTCTGTACGACCAGCGACCAGGCCAGCCAAGACCCGTCCGCAGGCAGCTCGTCCGCAGGAAAAACTGTCTACCATGGCGGGAGTTGCGAAGCCAAAACCGGCACGGGCCAAGCAGTCCAAACGCAAGCCTTCTCAGGGTGCTTCCGCCGATCGCCCGGCTCGTCCTATCAATAAAGGTCGTGACCGACGACGTCAGAAATAGGTTTCGGCAGCAGTTCATTCCGGTACACGCTGGTTTGTCTGTAAGATAATCTTGCATAGAATATGGCTGACGTCTGAAGTCATTCAGACCGACAGTTACGCATTCCATTTACGCAGAAGTGAAATCCCGTGCCGCTGCATAGTATTCAGCAGGCGATCGACGCTCTTCAGAAGGGTGGTATGATCATTGTTGTCGATGATGAAGATCGCGAGAATGAAGGAGACTTCATCTGTGCGGCCGAATCGATTACGCCTGAACAAGTCGATTTTATGCTGAAGATAGGTCGAGGAACGCTTTGCGTTCCTGTGGCCGCAGAAGAAGCTGCACGACTGAAACTGCGTCCGGTCGTAGACGAATCCAGCAACAACGCCCCGAACAAAACTGCGTTCCTGCGAGCAGTCGATCATGTGTCCGCAGGGACCGGCGTGAGTGCGTTGAATCGCGCGCGAACAATTCGTGCTCTGGCGGATCCAGCGGCGATTGCTGACGATTTTCTACAGCCGGGACACGTGAATCCGCTGGCAGCGATGGATGGCGGCGTCCTGCGCCGCGCGGGTCATACGGAAGCGACAATCGACTTAATGCGCTTCGCCGGGAAACGTCCGATTGGAGCGTTGATCGAAATCTGCAGCCAGACCAGTCATGGCATGGCGGATTTTGCCGAGCTGCAATTGATCGCCAAAGAATACGACATCCCGATGATCTCGATCGAGGAGTTAATCAAGTATCGGCGATTGCGGGAACAACTCGTGACTCGCATTGTGGCGGTGCCGATGCCGACTGCGGACTTTGGTACGCCAACGGTGTTCGGATATCAGGTTACTCACGAAATTCAGGAACCACTCGCGTTGGTTTGGGGAGATCTCAGCAAGGTCGATGCTCCATTGATTCGGATGCATTCGTCATGCTTCACGGGTGACGTTCTGGATTCGCTGCGCTGCGACTGCGGCGATCAGTTGCGAATGGCTATGAAGATGATCTACAAGGAAGGCACGGGAGCTGTCGTCTATCTGCCGCAGGAAGGTCGCGGAATCGGCCTGTTGGCAAAGTTGAAAGCGTATCAGCTGCAGGATCAGGGATTGGATACGGTCGAAGCGAATCATCGGCTGGGCTTCAAGGCCGACATGCGTGATTACATGGTCGGCTTGCAAATCCTGAAGGATCTTGGTTTAAATCGCGTGCGATTGCTTACCAATAACCCAAAAAAGACTGACGCATTCGTCTACACGGGCGTTGATTTGCACGTCGTGGAACAGGTTCCCATTGTGGCTCCGCCTCAAGTACTGAGGACCGGCTACATGACGACGAAAAAGGAAAAAATGGGCCACGTTTTGCCAGACAGCGTTGTTCAGTTAAAGTCAGCGGTCGATGCTGATGCCATGAAATAGCCATCTTCGAATTGTTGATTTTCGACGGTTCGTTTAACCTGCGGTGGTCGGTGGCGGCATGCGTCAGCTTCTCGGTGCATAGTGATTGCCGAGCCATGAGCGTCAGTCGTTTCATATCGAATCGCAATGTACCGGTCGGCTTACGCCACACCGCTCGCCGAAGCAAATTTATCAAATTCACAAATCCCGTTTATGTCGATCATCGCATGAAATTCGCTCTTGTCATTCCCGACGGTGTTGCTGACGAACCACAACCAAGTCTAAACGGACAAACTCCGTTGCAGGCTGCGCGAATTCCGCACATGGACGAAGTCGCTGCTTTGGGATGTGTTGGCGAAACGGACAACGTGCCGGCCTCAATGCCTTCGGGCAGCGATGTGGGGACAATGAGTCTGTTTGGCTACAGTCCTTTGGAATTCCATACCGGCCGGGCTCCCCTGGAAGCAGCCGCACAGGGGATTGAATTGCATGACGGCGACTGGGCAATTCGCTGCAATTTTGTCACTGTCGCTGACGAAAAAATGCAGAGCTTCACGGCTGGGCAGTTTCCGTCGGATATGGGCCGCGAGTTAATCCAAATTCTGCAGCGTGATCAATGCGGTGACAGGCACTGGAAATTTCAGACAGGGGTCAGTTATCGAAATCTGCTGCTATATCGAAGTCGCGGAGTTGCCGCTCCATTTACGCGACAGACCGACAGTACGCCGCCGCATGATATTACTGATCAACCGATTGCCGATTACCTTCCAACCGGACCGGGATCGGAACAACTGCTGCAATTGATGAATCATAGTCGTGAGTTATTTGCATCCGCCACCTGCAACCAACAGCGCATCGCGGCGGGAGAACTCGCTGCGACGCAGATTTGGCTGTGGGGTCTCGGACAGCGTCCGGCGTTGGTGCCCTTTGTCGATCGCTTCAAAGTTCGTGGTGCCGTGATTACGGCGGTCGATTTATTGCGTGGTATCGGGCGGCTACTGGGCTGGGAAGTCGTTGAAGTCGCCGGGGCAACAGGTTATACCGACACGGATTACGCCGCCAAGGGACGAGCGGCGATCGAAACGTTGTCTCGCCCCGACGTCGATTTTGTCGTCGTGCATGTGGAGGCCACGGATGAGGCATCGCATGAAGGGCACGTGGATGAAAAAGTGCGTGCGGTCGAAAATATCGATCGGCACATCGTGGGGCCACTGCATGACTGGCTGAAGCAACAGGGAGACTATCGCCTGCTGGTTTGTCCTGATCATCCAACTTTTCTTCGCACCAGAACTCATAGTCACGGCTACTGTCCGTTTGCCATGTGTGGCACCGGAGTTGTTGCGGATGCTGCAAAAACCTACAGCGAAGTTTCAGCAGCAGCGTCGCCAATCAAATTGCCGCACGGCTGGGATCTGATGGGCCGATTTCTGTGAGTCTGCGAAAAGTACGTCAGGCTTTCCAGCCTGACCCGAAGCAGAACGAGTCAGCCTGGAAAGGCTGACGTACATTAGGCGAATACTACCTGCGAACGGTTACAGTCAATCCTCAGAACATTCTTCCAATCTGATACGTCAGAAATGCACCCACGTACGCCAACACTGTCATGTAGACGAATGAAAATACGGGCCAACGCCAACTGTTGGTTTCTCGACGAATGACCATCAGCGTTGACACACATTGAGCGCATAAAGCGAAGAAGACCATGATCGACATCGCGACCGGCACTGAAAATACGGGAGTGCCATCTGGCCATGTGGCGGCTCTCAAAGTGTCGCGGAGTCCATAGTTTTCTTCATCGACGTCGCCACCCAGGCTGTAAATCGTGCCCATCGTTGCAATTACGACTTCTCTCGCTGGAAACGATGCGATCACGCCAATTCCGATTCGCCAGTCCCACCCCAGTGGTTTTACAAACGGCTCAATGGCCTTACCTGCCTGGCCAAGAATACTGCCTTGAAGAAGCTGCGAATTCTGTAGATTCAATTCGGCCGACAATTCTTCAATCGCTGCCGCATTTGATTCTTCGTCTTCCGCCTGAAGCGATTCAATCTTCGCCGTTAATTCGTACTGTCGAACGTGACTGCCAGGGAATGAACCCGCAGCCCAGACAATTACGCTTGTCGCAAAGATTAATGTTCCTGCTCGCACAACGAAGGCCATGCCACTCTCCCAAACCCGCATCAAAACGATTCTGGCCGAAGGCATGCGGTAGTCGGGAAGTTCAAGCAGAAACGGCGACGGTTCGCCTCGCAGTAAGGTCTTTCGCAAAATCAACGCGACAGGAACTGCCACCACCAGGCCCAGTGTGCTCATGGCAAACAGAACTACGGCTCTGAGTGGCAACCATCCGCCAAGCAGATTCGCGTCAGGAATAAAAGCACCGATCATCAGCACGTACACTGGCAGTCGAGCCGAGCAGCTCATCAACGGCGCGATGAGGATTGTCACAAAACGATCGCGTCGATCATCAATCACGCGTGTCGCCATGATGCCTGGCACCGCGCAGGCAAAGGATGACATGAGCGGAAGAAACGACCGACCGCTTAAACCGAGCAGACCCATGAGTCGATCCATCATGAACGCTGCGCGAGCCATATAGCCGCAATCTTCCAGCAGCCCAATGAACAAAAACAGCAGGCAGATTTGCGGCAGAAACACGATCACCGAACCAACGCCAGCGACAATGCCTTCGGTCAGCAGGCTTCTGAGTGGACCGGGGGCCATTGAATCGCTGACTTGCGAACTCGCCCAGCCGAGCAACCCTTCGACGCCTTCACTGATCGGTTGCGAGAACCAGTAAATCGTCGAAAACACAAACATCAAAACGGCAAGGCAGATCAGAAAACCAAAAACTCGATGCGTTAAAACGCTGTCAATGCGATCGGTGAGCGTGACTGAAGGAGCGGTTGATCGAGTCTGCACGCGGGACAGAAGTTGCTTGATAAATCTGTAACGTTGAGTCGCTTCGACTCCTGGGATCTCGTCGCCAGCGGCCGCCAGGACTCTTCGCGATTCTTCAAGCGCGGAGCGATATTGCGGGCCTGCATCATTGGTCAGCAGGCATTCGACTGAGCCCTCTGGATCCAGCAAACTTCGTGTTACCAGAAATGGCGAGCGTTTCGCTGCCGGAATACCAAGAGTTGAAAGCAATTCTTCAAGTCGCTCGATTTCAACCGCCACCGGCCCAGTTAAAATCCGTGTTGCATTTGGGAAGGATTGAGGTAATTCTTTTTCAGTGGTTTCCAACTTGGCCAGCGATTCCACAACGACAGCTTTGAGTTGTTCCAGGCCTTCTCGTCGAGTTGCCGACGTCGCCACAACAGGCACGTCCAGTTCGCGACTTAGAGACTCGGTATCAACTTTGATTCCGGAGTGAACCGCCGCGTCCCACATGTTCAGGCACAGAATAACGGGGCAATCGACTTCCAACACCTGCGTCGCCAGGTACAAATTTCTGTCCAGCGCGGAGGCGTTGCAGATGCAGATAATCAAATCCGGCTTCGGTTCGTCGCAGCATCCGGTTAAGACCTGGACGGCAACCATTTCATCGGGGGATTTTGGAGACAAGCTGTATGTCCCCGGCAAATCGATCAGTTCGATATTGCGTCCGGCCCATTGTGTACGACCGACTCGTTTTTCAACGGTAACCCCTGGGTAGTTTCCAGTGCGAACGCGCATGCCGGAAAGGGCGTTGAAGAGCGTACTTTTTCCCGTGTTCGGATTGCCGATCAATGCAATTCGTGCCGTGTGAGTCGTTGCGGAACGAATTGTTGGCAAGGGGACAGTCACAGCGACGCCGCAGAACGAAGAGGGAGATATTGTATGATCTCGACAAATTTCGACATCGACGCCAAGCCTTTATGTTACCGCAACATGCAGTTCGGAAGCTGGGGTCGCAGCGGCAGGTTCTGACCAGCCGGAGTCATTCGTGACCGAAATACACGCTGCTTCCGCAATTCGCATGGAGATAGAAACGTTGTGAATTCGGTACTGAATCGGTCCGCCAAATGGAGCTCGACGCAGAACCTGCACCGCAACACCGGGAACAAACCCCATTTCCATCAGTCGCGAAGCAATACGGCTTGCGCCAGAGATTGCCGTAACAATCGCAGAAGCACCGGGTGTTAAATCAGCTAATCGCAGAGTATTCATCAGGATCACCACCAGCTCAAAAAACCGGAGAAACACTGGCCAAATTTGGACCAGCGGACTCAAACCCAGATTATTGAATGGGACACCAAACAACTGTCGCAAATGAGACTCAGTCTCAGATCGCTATCAGAAGGATATCGCAGTTCAAGTGGATTAGGCCACAGGCAATGCCCTTGATTTCCCGAGATTCTGAAGAATTTCCGTTGTTGGAAAAATGGCATGTAGGCAGACCTGTCCTCAGGTCTGCAACCCTTCAGCATGGCTGAAGCGAATTTTCGGCGTGGTCAGGAAATTCGGCACTGGCAAGTCGCTTTTGGGCTGGCATGGGGAAAGTGCTGGACAAGGCGGATGCAAAAGGTGTGGCCAGGTTCAAGGTTTCCGACCTGAGGACAGGTCGGATTACGTAGGCAAACCTGCAGCCTTGGCGGTTCTCCTTGAAAATCAGGAGAAAAAAGCAAATAGTTTCCGGTGTTTCGGATTCAAATCCCGTCCCCGCTTTGCTAAACCACCAATTATTAAATGAGAGATGAGTTGTGGTAAAGGTGGTGCAGAACGGGGATCGTTCTGTGCTTGGCCTTGAATGAGCCATCCTCAAAGGCAAGGACGTATTGGATGACATCTGTATTGCTCTTTTTGTTTATGCTGGTGACATGCCTGATGTTTCTGGGCATGCTCTGGGGTGATCGCGTTAGTTTGCCAAATCTGTTCACCGGCAATTGGCTGAATCCCATTGGCGACCTGATTCAATTCATGTCGCGAGTTTTTGGCGAATTCCTTGAAGTGTCCGTCGAATTCGTTGTCGGGCATCTGTCGTGGGTTGTGGCTGCCGTTTCCGGAACAGTCGGGCTGATCATCATTGCTTTTCTAATGGGTGGCGGCTTGGCTGCGGATGCTGAAGCGTATCATGCTGACTCCATGGCTCCGTTGTATGCTGGCGGAGTCGTTGATCAAATCAAAGTGGTGCAGGCCGAAAAGCCGAGAGTGGAAATTGACAATGGAATCATTTTGGCAAAGGCCGACGTCGATGATTCCCAGTATGTCGATCAAGCGATCGGTGGTATTGGCGAATATCAGGTTTTAGTCCCACCAGAACGTCAGCGGCGAGTCGTTCGTTCCGATCGCCCCTGGCGGCCGATCGATGGCTCAATCGCCGCCGCGCAAACAACACGCCCGTTGTTAGATCGACCCGTTCTGGACGTACGATTTCAGCGCCTCAATTCTCAATCGCTGGTTCCGGATCGCATGCAGACGGTACGAATTAACGGGCGTTTGGAAAATGATCTGCCGAATCCACTTTTTGTAGACCGCGCAGTTCGAAGTCTGCTGCGTGATGACTGGCAAGCGACTATTGGGATGCGAGATGGCCTTGATAATCTCAATGACCTCGACAACATGGTTCCGGAATCTCCGCTGGCAAAAGTTCGCAATCTTGAATCTCGAATTCGTGTGACACCGGGTGTGCTTGTGTCTCGCCAGGATTTGCGAGTCGAAAAAACAGTGCCGGAAAGTTCTGCAACCGGTGAAGTGACGATTCAGGTCATGGTCAACAATTTGGGGCGTGATACCATTGATGGACTCATTGTCCGCGAACTGTTGCCCATCGGTACCAGAGTTCGCGGCGCGGTTCCGGATTGTGCGTTTCGCGATTCAACACTCACCTGGCTTCTGACGAGACTCGAACCACAGCAAGAGCAGGTGCTTCGATTTACTGTCATTCCTGCTGAAGATCCTGTTGGCGCACGAAAGACTTTGTTTGAATCGCAAACGGAAGTTTCCGCTTTGACTGCCGTGAAAACCAGAACGGTCGTTTCTGAAGACATCTTGCCACCAGTGCCGCCGAGGACGCCAATTCGAAATCGTCCTCCCGTCATCGCAAGAAGACCTGAGCTGCGACTGCAAATTGCAGAACCAGAAGACGACGCGATCGTTGGTGCATGGACGACTGTGAAATTTCGCATCACAAATATAGGAAACGCCAGTGCAGAAGGTGTCAAGCTGCGGCTGGTACTCGATAGCCTGCTCGATCATCATGCGCTGCAGGATGATGATTTTCTGCGTCAGGTGGATGCTCCAATCGCGACGATTGAGCCTGGCAAGCGTTTAGACTCTGAACTTGTTGTTCGACCACGGCGCGCAGGTGACATGGAGTCGAGTGCTGAACTGATGTTTGAAGGTGAGCAACTGGATCTTCAGACATTCAGATTTGTGGCTCGGAATTCACGTCCATCGAGCACTGCCCCGTCTGTCGATTTTCCGTAGTTCGATGGCTTTGCTGACGGCATCACGTCTGGACCAAACCATAGGTCCATGAGCTGACGATTCCGCTCGCGATGACCGGTAACCATGCGGCGAAATCCGGGCTGACCTGCCCAACAGACCCCAACGCAAAACATCCTTGCGCGACGATATACAGAAATCCCAGAACCGAAGCACAGACCACCATGTTTGTGATCAAGCTGTGCGATTCTCTGCGCATGACAAGCGGCAATGCGATGGCAATGTTCAACAGGCAGAGTAGTGGACGCGTGATGCGAGCGTGTAAGGCAAGGCTTTGACCACGTACGGGCATTGGTCCGGTGGATGGATTCTGAATGCGTTGAATCAGTTGCATTGATGACAGCAGCTTGAGATTGCGACCTCGATTGTAAAGCTGATCGAAGCTTACTTCGGAAGCGATAAACACATCTTTACCATTGCTGCTGGGAATGATGCGTTTTCGGCCTTCTTCGGTCAGTAGATCCGTATCAAGGACTCCTGTCATATTCTGGAGTAGCCAACCGGACCCGTGTCTTTCTGTTTCGCTGATGAATGTGGCTTTCTGTGCTTTCAGGACACAGATCTGGCTCGCCAGTTCCGGCTTTGGCAGAGTAAAGCTGGCACCAACTAGTGTTTGAGTATGAATCAGCACTAGATCGCCATCGATATGCATCAGGTAATTCCAGAAGTCGTAGACAGGCTCAACCTTTTGCACTTTTGCCGTCTGGCTTCCATGAGGCGTTTGCAGTGGCACTGCCAGTGCGGGAATAATGAATTCCTGGTTGGCAATCAAGGCGGCGTTGAGAATCACAGCAGCCAGCAGCAGTGGTCTCAGCAGCCGCGTAGCAGGAATGCCTGCTGCCAGAATCGGGTAATTTTCGGAATGCTTCTGAAGCAACCCCAGCACGACGATCACGGAGATCACGACAAGCACGGGGCCAGCCAGTTCAAAAAATTCAAAAGCGCGGTAGGCGTAGAACTCCAGGATTCGCCGGAACATTTCCACGTTCGAAGCGGATGCGGTTTTCTCCTGAAAGTCATCAATGTGCGTAAACAGATCGATGACAATATACAGGCCGTACGCTGCGATAAAGAAGACTGCAAAAGTATGCAGTAATCTTCCCAGCAGATACCTATCGAAAGTTGTGAACATCCTGTTTCCAGCCGCCGTTGTCAGTTCTCAGTTATTACCACGGCATTAAAGTCGAGTCGCTGAAGTCAGGTCAATAGCGGGTTAAGCAATCAGTGAATTCGGCAAATCTGCTCTTTTCGAAAATTCGTGAAACGGCTACCGTTCATGTTCTTCGGCAATAACCGCCGCCGCGCAGATTGCGGCGGCAGGATTCGCCAAAGCGGCACAGCATGTGCAGAATATGAGTTATTCAGCAGTATTGGCTGAAACATCTGATGTTTCGGGCTCTACATCTGAAGAAGTTGCCAAAGTTCTTTCTAACTCTGACAACACGTTTGGTGGATTGGAACGGAATCCAGTCGCCGGACAGCGTAATCAAGATTCATCGCAGGATCGCAAATGAATTTTGGTACGGGCTCAAAGTCTCTTTAGGCACGGAAGCTACCTATGAAGATGATCATGTTGTTGATGATGGCCGTTGACGGTGCATCAAGCTCAACGCCCGATGTGCAGTTGCTGGATTTTTCTGCAATCTACTGCGGGCCCTGTCAGCAGATGGTGCCGATCCTGCAAAGCATGGGGCGAGAAGGATTTCCTGTTCGGCAGATCGATATTTCCAGTGATCCCGAACTTACGAAGCGTTTCAACGTTGATCGCATTCCGACGCTGGTACTGTTGGTTGAAGGGAAAGAAGTCAAGCGATTTGTCGGACTGACAAGTGGTGCTGAGCTGCGGCAGGCGATGAACAAGGCCGCCGCAGTCTTGAAGGAGAAACGTGCAGCGGAGTCTGCAGTGTCTCAGCCTCAATTCGCGAAGACGGCAGCCAAAGATGTGCCCTCTGATGCAGGAGTTGCGACTGATAATTCGCTTCGCTCTCGCCATCCAGAAGTAATCAAAGCGAATGAGAAGAAATCGTTGGGCGATATGTTTCGCCGGATGATCGGAAAAGATGATAGTGCTGCTGGTTCGCCAACGTTACGAGGTCAAGACCCCGCAGCGAATGGTAATCTGTCAAATGATGCCAGTGCCGCTTCGCTTGCGGCAACCGTTCGAATTCGCGTTGCTGGTAAATCAACAGAAGATGGTAAACACCTGCAGGATGTCGGGACGGGCACGATCGTGCATAGCGTTACGGGTCAGGCGATTGTGTTGACGTGTGCTCATTTGTTCCTGAATATCGCCGTGAAAGAGGCTATTGTTGAGATTGAAATCTATGAAAATGGCAAGCCTGTCGTTTATCCAGCCAAGTTGGTTGGCGGAGATCATGATGCCGATCTTGCATTGCTTCGCATTCGCACGACCAAGGTGTTTCCTGCGTCGCCAATCAGTGCTCAGATTCCTGAGCCAAAAGTTGGTCAGCAGTTGATGAGTTTTGGTTGCAACGACGGAGACGATCCGACACGTCTGGACACGAAGCTCGTTGATATTAATCGGTATGACGGGCCGCCAAATTTCGTATGCTCGGTGGATCCTATCAGTGGTCGCTCTGGCGGAGGATTGTTCAGCGTGGATGGTTTGCTGATGGGCGTCTGCAGTTGTGCTGACCGCAAGTCTCAAGAAGGTCTGTATGCTGCACATGGATCGATTCTTGAATTGGTGAAGTACTGTGAATTGAGCGACATCCTGAAGTCAGTCACTGCTGTTGGGGGCACCGTTACGCCAATTGCCATGGGCGAAGATCCAACGGAATCATTCAAGGAACAAATGGCAGGGCCTGCGACGGGCTCAACGGCGACTGTTCCAGCGGCACCAGTCGCTCCACCGAAGCCACTTGTGACAAAAACTCGCGCGACGCCGTCACAGTTTGACTTTCTCGAAGGTGAATCCACCTTAGAAGTTACTCCTGATGATTTACTCGAACTTCCAAGGCCCGCTCCAGGCGTGCTACTGGGGCGGGCAAGGCCATCAGCACCGCCGTTGGTTTCAACAACTTCCGCGACGGCTGGTCCAGAAGTGACGATCCTGATTGACGACAAAAACGGTGGTGAACCTCGACGCATCGTAATTCCTCAGGCAAGTTCGTGGATGCTGGAAATGCTGACAGGAGAACCTTCCGAAGCTGAGCCGGCCGTCACTTCAACACTTCGTCCGATTCAGGCAAATCCAGTGAATCGGCGATGAAACAAGCCGTAGACGCTAGCCTCAGGCTGCGGAACTGACAGCGTTAGAAGTGCGAAAAGCCCGACGCTCGCGCGTTCGGCTCACATATTCTGATGCTGCGAGAACAGAGAACCCCGACGAAATCGGGGATGAATAGATTCAATCGAATTGCGTACACTTTGAAAAGTGTTTGAAAAGTGTTTGAAAAGTGTTTGAAAAGTGTTTGCCGCGTTGGCAGCAGGCGGAGCCTGCGGGAAATATCGCGGCAGTTGTTATTTGTGCTTCAATTTATGTGGACGGAGTAGCAGTGATGAATATTACTACCTTTCGCCAATCACCAAATGTGTTTCGATCGGCGATCTTGATTCTGACGGTGGCATTTTTCGGTTTTGGTCCTGCCCTGACAGCCACGGCTCAGGCTCAGAAGCCTAGTGCAGAACAATTGCTCAAAGGTTACAAGCCAACTCAGAAAGATGTTGATTACGACACGCCTGATGCTGCCGAAATGGCCAAGTGCAGTGTTGATCTGGAAAAAGGCAGCTATGTTGTCACGAATGCTGCTGGCCAGGTATTGCGAAGATTTACAGATTCCAACGCTGACGGTGCTCCCGACATGTTTCGGTATTATCACATGGGCCTTGAGGTCTATCGTGAAATCGATACGAACGGTGATGCTCGCACAAAGAAGAATCAGAAAGCCGATCAGTATCGCTGGATGAACTGGGGCGGCACTCGCTGGGGTTTGGACGAAAATGAAGATGGTCGGATCGAAAGTTGGAAAGTCCTGTCTGCCCAGGAAGCGGCCAGAATCGCGGTTGAATCGATGATCAGCGGTGACGCGGCACGTCTGAACACAGTGCTGCTGACCGATGAAGACCTGCGTGCTCTGCAATTGCCTGCCGACATGGCAAAGAAGCTGCAGGCGGAAGTCAGTGACGTCGCTAAGAAAATGCAGGCATCATTGTCCAATTCAAAAGTGTTGAACAAGAACAGTGTGTGGGTGCGCTTCGATGCACCTTTGCCAGCAATGATTCCTAAGGAAGACCTGGGTGCTGCTCGTGACATCACCGTTTACGAAAACTCCATGGCGATCGTGCAGAACGGCGAAAAACATGACCTGATTTCAATCGGAGAAATGATTCAGGTCGGCGATGTCTGGAAACTGGCCCAGATTCCAACACCAATGGATACAAGCGGAAACTCAATAGTTGCTGTGGGCGGCGTGATGATGCAGCCAGCAATTGGTGATAATTCTGGGCGAGTTGAACCCGGCAGTGTTGGAGCGATGTCTCCGGAAATGCAGAAGTTACTGGCGGAACTGCAGAAGATCGACGAAGCCAGCCCGAAACCAGACGCATTGCCTCAGGCTTTTGCAGACTACAACGTAGCTCGCGCAAATCTCAGTGAAAAACTGATCGCAGCGTCGAAGACCGATGAAGATCGTCTGCAGTGGGTTCAGCAATTCACAGATAGCCTTTCCACGGCGACTCAATCGGGATTGTATCCAGCGGGTTTGCCGCGACTTGTCACACTTCAAGAGTCCGTCAAAACGAACGAAAAGCTGCTGGGATATGTATTTTATCGTCGTCTGATGGCAGAATACGCCGTCCGATTGAAAGAAGACGACAAGACCAAAATCGAAGCGGATGTTCGCAAATCGCGTGAAGCCACTCAGAAGTGGTGGTTCGAGCAGTTGGAAGCGTTTGCACGAAAATGGCCGACGTCTGAAGACGCTCCGGATGCCGTGGTACAGTTGGCCATTAGCTACGAGTTGATGGGGCGGCTGGATGATGCCAAAGCATGGTACGAACAGCTCGCGAAAAACTATTCAAAAACCGAAGGCGGCATGAAAGCTCAGGGAGCATTGCGACGATTGACCTTAACAGGCAACAAATTTACGCTGTCTGGAAAGACGCTGTACCAGAAAGATCTTGCTTCAACACAGTACAACGGCAAAGTCTTGTTGGTGGTGTTCTGGGCTTCGTATGCTCAACCGTTTACGGTCGATTTGCCTGCCATTCAGGAAGTCTACGCCAAGCACAATAAGGCAGGTTTTGAAATCCTTGGTGTCAACATGGACAGTGATTTGACTGCCCTTGGTGGCTACCTGAAGCAACATGGAATTCTTTGGCAGAGCCTGCGTGATGCTCCCAAAGACGCTGGCATGCAGCCGGGAGACTATGGATATGGGATCGTGTCGGTTCCCACGATGTTTCTTGTCAACAAAGAGGGAATCGTTGAAGGCGGCATCACGACAGCCAATTTGGAATTTGCCGTTGATGCGTTGTTGAAAGGCAAGAAGCTGGAAGACCTGCAAGCTCCAGGTGCGGAAACCACTGAAGAAGAAAACAAGACTGCAGAAAAGTCGAAGGCTAAGAACTAAATCGTTGCTGCCTTGTGATTTAGAAACTTCAAAGCCCGGCTTGTTCAACATGCCGGGCTTTTTTATTTAGGCGATCGGCAGATCGTGTTTTACCGTAGGACGGGTCTGGAGACCCGTCCTACATCAAGCGGCTTGGTCAATCCTTTTCTGCCGCTCGCTTTATTGAACTCTTCGAGCCAGTCGGTAGATTGGCGGGGTCTCTGAAAGGCCGCGTTGCAGCGAGCTGGCCTGGATGCCTCGGAACAGATAACTGAAGTCGGAGATCATTTCCGGCATGTCGCCATAGTAGATGTGCCCGCTGTCGAACCAGCTTGTGGTCAGTTGTGACACATCCACCAGATCAAACAAGCGCTTCTTCGCACCGACGCGTGTGTAGTCGTTTAAGAAACCCAGCGGTTCAAATCCATTGACAGCTTTTGAAAGCCGCAACGCTTTATCTTGAGACGATGCATAGACTGTAAATCGACGACTAAACGGCAGAATACGTTCACCGGTGCGTTCCACAAATTCTCGGGCGTTGATGTCTGGAGCGGCAAGTGCAACCTGGTCGAAGAGTGGAACCTGTTGTACACCCGGAGGCCGTCGATCGTCGATCGTTTTGAGTGCTTCTGTCAGCACGTAATTTCCCATGCTGTGCGCGACGAGATGAATGTTTTTCGCGCCTGAATATCGACTGATGCCAGCCAGAACTGCGATTAGATCATCGTCAGATTCTTCAGCGCGGCGAAGATCTTTCAGGTAGTTGGCTTTTTCTTTGAAGCTCTCAGATTCTGCACCTGCCGGCCAACTAAAAAACATTGCTGGCCCTTTGTAATTCATGTCGTACGACATCTGTGCCGTGCGGCGGGCGGCATCGCGAAACGTCGCGCAGTATCCGTGAACGAAAATCAGTAATTGCTTGCCTGGCGATGCCTCAACTGCCGCGCGAAGCTGTTTCCAGAAATCAGCGTGCGGCAATGAATCAATTTCCATCAAGACGACATGTTTAGCTGGGTCTTGTGAAAACTCCAGCCGCAGAATTGATGGTTCCGGCAGCGTGCCGGGCCTTCGATTGTATGGAATGCTGACTTCACATGTGCCGTATGTCAGTTGGCCCCGATCTCCTCCAAAGTACAAATCCGGATCACTCGTGGATGATTTGCCGCGGTCTGGTTCACGATTCGTGGCGAAATAAACGATCTCCGGCGAATAACCGTGGCGATCCTGTGTGATGCCTGATCGCCGAACGGTTTTCGCCAACTGGAATGATTCGCCAGGTGCCGTGGGGGCCACCGGTGGCGCTGCAGGAGCAGGTGAGGGAAATGGTGTTGGTAAGGTTTCAGACAGAACTTGCGTTGAACTGGGGCTCGTCGCAGATCGACCTGCACCTGCTGATTTTTTTTGGGGAGGCAACACTGGCGGCTGTGTTGGAATCACCAATTGTGGCGGTCCATGCACGAGGTCCGACGCATCAGCGACGACTTCATCAACGCCCGATGGCGAAGGTTCGGGTTCTGTCAGACTCTCGAATGAAGGTTCTTCTGAAACGATTGATGCACCAGACGAATCAGCGTCATTTGATCCACTGGTTTTTCCGTCTGCGTCTCGCTTAGATTGAGCCGCGTTGCGAGCCGGTTCTTGTCCGCATCCCATGGTCACAACCATGCATGCTGCTGCGATGAACTTCATCCATGAAAATGCCATCGTTGCCTCCAAGGCTGTTTTCGTGAGCCGACGGCGCTAGCCGCGGGCTGGCGAAGTAGCACGGGAACTCCAGTCACGTCCTGATCGTATTACGTCTGGACCGGTCTGGAGACCCGTCCTACATACAGCATGTCGGATGCCGTCATCGCAGATTATCGCACAGTTCGCCGTTGTTGCCGATAGTATTTCAGGCCGGGCAAAAAGAACGTAAGTCCCGACATAACACCGAACAAAGATACACTAAAGTCTGGTAAATCGCTGTGTTCGACAGCGGCCATCACGAGTCCGGTCGCAAACATCATCGCCGACTGGATATAAAACTGGCCCGACAAAATCCCTGCTTTTGCAAGGAAAACCATGCCAGCGATCGCTCCAAGGACCGGCGAAAACTCCAGCACCGGACGGTCCATAATGGACTCAACCCAGAATAGCATCGACGATGCGATCATACTCCCAGCCCAAAGATGGGCAATTTGGCGTTCCACGGCTGTGATCGGGCCAGATCGATGCCGCAGGTTCCAGAAAATCGCAGCCCAAAGACCCAGGCCGACAACCCACAACCCAACATACGGCCAGCGATTTGTGACTCCTTGAAACTGCATGAAGTTGGTGATCAGGCATAACATCAGGACAACCAGGCTATGCAACATCCACAGGAGTCCCCAGTTCTGCAGAATCGCCGCGTGATGCGATTCACGAAACAACCTCGTCATCACCTGTGCAATCGTGGATGAGCGGGCACTCACCGGTTCACCGTTCAGCCACGCTCGCATATCTGAGGCTAACGCAGCCGCAGATGAATACCGCAAGTCCTGCGGCTTCTGCAGACATTTCATCACGATCATTTCCAGATCAGAATCGACCGCGCGATTGAGGATACGGATGTTTGGCGGATCTTCTTCCAGCACCATCAGGACCGTGTCCAAAGGTGAGGCCGCCTGGAACGGTGGACGACCTGTGAGCATCGCAAACAGTACCGCACCAAGACTATAGACGTCGGTGGCGACATCAATGGAATCCGTCTGGCCAGCAGCTTGTTCTGGCGACATCCATGCGGGAGTTCCGAGGATCGCGCCGCTTAGAGTTAGCCTCGCCATGTCGGAGTCTACGCCAAATGCCGTCCGTGATTCTTCGTCCACGTTGACTCGTTTTGCCAGCCCGAAGTCCGTGACGAATGGCGTCCCGTCCGTTGCGATCAGAATGTTGCTTGGCTTAAGATCCCGATGCAGAACGCCAGCTCGATGAGCCGCGCCGATGGCATCGACAATGGGAACCAGCAATGCAACCGCTTCACGTGGAGACATCGGTCCTTTCATCAGCCGATCAGATAATGTCCTGCCCTGAATAAACTGCATGCTGAACCAGGGCTGTCCATTGTGCTCACCAACTTCATAGACCGGAACGATGTTAGGATGGCTCAGCCTCGCCGCAGCTAACGCTTCGGCCCGCAACCGTGCTAAATCCTGCGAAGCCGCAAACGCCGCATTGGGAATCATCTTTAAGGCCACCGTGCGCTGCAGGCTGGCCTGATACGCCTTATACACGACGCCCATTCCACCACGGCCAAGTTCCGCTCGTAGTTCATATTCACCGATTGTCGTGCCGATCGCAGATCCCGCGGCGATGGAACCGGATGTTCGCAATGTCTTCGAACCGCCCCCAGTCAAATGATTCAAATCAGATGATTGCAGCAGCGCGATGTCGTCTGCGATTTGAGCCGTCGCAAACAGCTCTCGCAGATCCGTCGCCAAATCGGGATGCTTTCGAATGGCATCATTGAGCCTCTTCTGTGCCGCCCCACCTTTAGAATCCTGCATCAATTGGTCGAACACAACCGCCAATCGTTCGTCGCGATCATCGATAGCTGCGTCTGACATATTCATCCTCTTTGTCTGGTCATTTTATTTGATATCGGCGGCTGGAAGTCCGGTCGCCACGGCGTTGCGGAGCTCATTCGGCAATGACTCCCATGTTACTTGATAGGTTGCTTCGAGCGGGATCTTGATATGCGTTTCGGTCGTCAGGAACAGCGGCATGTCAGGCATCGTGTCGCCGATGGCCAACGGTTCAAGGTAAGCGACTTTTTCCCGCCCCGCCGGATACGATGCCAGGAGCCGATCCTGGCCAGTGGGAAATTCAAACGCCTCGTCGCCGATTTCGTCCCAGATCAGTTTGTGCAACCCGTTCGGATCACGCGGCGTAGGAGGAAAAAGATCAACGATGAGAACATGGACGCCGCTGCGAATAAAATCGACAACCTTTTCCACAAAGTCAATCACCGCGCTGCGTTTATCCTTATTGCCGGGCGACACAATTTCGATAATGGCAACGATTTCGCCGAGATGATGACGGATCGTGATTTGATTTGCTCGCGCTGCATAAATCTCTTCGCTGCTGCGATACATGATCGTCGTCGTGGGGGCTTCTTTGGTGACAACACCACCTTCGAGATCTTCGGTCAATCCGCCGGTTCGGTTGCTTAACCCATTCCAGGTTTCAATCGCCAGGTCGTGAATTGGCATGATTCTGTTTCCTGAGTTGGATGGAATGCTTATCGGGACAGTACTGCAATAAAGTACGTCAGCCTTTCCAGGCTGACATGTTCTGCTTCTTGTCAGGCTAGAAAGCCTGACGTACTTTTCGTTTCCGTTTCCCCAAAGTATAGCAATCAATCCAAAATCCCCAACCAGCAGACGTTCGAAACGGCAACGAAACGGATCCTGGCCATCCGTTCCTGAGGTCACTATCGATCTCGCATGGAATGTTGTTGGGCGTTGCTTCAACACGTAGGGTGTGTGCAGCGGAGCGCAACACACCACAACGGCAATCGTTGCGATGCCAAACGCGGGTTTGAAACATCACAGGCCAGAACATGGTGCGTTACGCTTTGCTTCACGCACCCTACTTAGTTGCATTTGGGAGTTCATCATGAACTTTGACGAACCGACGCCATCCACTGGTCGAGATTCAGCAAATTCCGACGAGACGTTCACTGGCGACGAACCGTTGTCTGTCGCTTCGGTTGCACCAAATTCGATCGAGGGATTGTTTCTACGAGCGTTGCAGATTCAGCCTGCGAAAGAACGAGACAATTTTATTTCGCAATCTTGCCGAAATCCTGCGCATCGGTCGGCAGATTGGCGAAGGACTGGCTGCTGCTCACAAGCAAGGCGTGATTCATCGCGGCATTAAGCCCGCCAATATTCTGCTGGAGAACGGCGTCGAGCGAATCAAGATCACGGATTTCCGATCGCAAATTGCCACCGTCTTGGGTGTCGCTGATCGCATTCATCCTGCTTGGTGGGCCGATCGGAATCATCATCTGGTGTCTGCAGCGAGATAACTATGATCGGCATCTTGGGACAATGCAGGATCGAGGTAATACGACATCGGAGTAACATGCAATGAGGCTCAGTCGCCCACAAGGGGAACATAACGGTTGCCACGTCGTGTTCCACGGCACACAATTCAATAGGCTGGCCGAACTACTGCTGTTGTTTCCTTATCGACAGTGTACAATTGGAGGTCCGCTTTACCAAAATCCGGCTCTCACATTTCGTGCCGGGAGTTTCGCAACGCAGATTACAACGGATGTTTTTCTGTCCTTTCGTCGGATGCTCGCTATGCCATCACCATTTCCCGGAATGGACCCGTTCCTTGAAGGTGACGAATGGGAAGATTTTCATTCTCGTTTCATTACGACAATGGCAGTGAAGTTACTGCCGGGAATTCGCCCGGATTATGTCGTGCGGACGGAACGTAGAATTTACGTCGAACATCCTCTGGACGATGTCAAAACGATTCGTCCCGACGTGGCGATTTTGCGTCATCCGGACAGCTTTGGTTATTCGCGGAGCGGTTCCGAGTCGGCGGTGGCCACGTTGGAACCTGTCGAACGGACGGTGCCAATGTCTTTCGAAGTCGAAGAAAAATACCTTGTCATACGGCGACTGGATTCATCCGAAGTCGTCACGGTCATCGAATTGCTGTCACCCTTCAATAAACGCATGGGAACCCGAGGTCGTCCGACATATCTGGCGAAGCGTCAGGAAGTGATTCAAAGTGCCACGAATCTTGTGGAACTCGATCTGCTGCGTGGAGGTGAACGACTGCCGACGCTGGAACCTCTGCCAGCCGGCGACTACTTCGCCCTAATTCGTCGCAGCACCCGTCGCAGCACCTTTTCGGTTTATGCCTGGCCAATGAACCACCGTCTGCCGGTGATTCCCATTCCGCTGGACCCTGGCGATCGAGAAGTGACGCTCGACCTGCAAGCCGTGTTCGATACTGTCTACGATGAAGCCGGCTACGACTATTCACTAAGCTACCGCCGAGAAATGTCGCCACCATTCAGCGACGCGGAATCGTCATGGGTGAAATCTCTGCTGCCAAACGGGTCGAGTGATGTCGTAGTGGGCACTGAATCGTAATGTGTCGATATTGCGTTCCGTTGCAAAAACACGCCGATGTCCATTGTTCTCAAGCATCCCAACAATGCGATGAAAAAAATCAGGTAGGTTGTTTTGTCGTTGAATTTACGTCTGAACCGTTTTGCATTCTGAGTGATGAACTTCGCTTCTCATTTTGACAGGACGATTAAGGACAGGACGATTAGAAACACAAATTGCGATTCATCGTCCTGACCTTAATCGTCCTGTCAACAAAAAGTCCCACGCACGACACGTAGTGAAACGACAAAAATGGGCCAGGTCTTTTGATCGGTGACCTGCCGCCAAGCGCCCTTCGACTTCGATATCATGTTGCCGGAGACCACGGCATCGCGACTTGTTTCGTGCTGTGACATCCAGTTCATTCCGCCGGATGGACTGATGAAACAACGACCTTTGCACCCACGACATCGTCACCGCGTTGCAAGACCGCGTTTGGCTGCAATTGAATGATCTGAGCTATCGCGTTGTCCGGATCGATGTCATTGGTGATCCGAATCTTCGCTTTAGCCACTGGCGATGGGTCGTTGCTTCCGGGCAGACGTTCGTAAACTTCCAACACTTGTCCCGCGACCAACCCGTCGTCCGCACCGAGACTGATTTCTACAAGATTCCGGGCAGCATCGACGTTCGTGATCAGCCCTTGCAACGTCGTCGGGATTTACTCAATCGGCTTTTGTTCGTTGTCGGCAGCGGCAGATTGTGCAACCGGCACGGCGACAAGCCTTTCGCCTGTGATCAGGCATGTCGGCGGTTGAATTTGATTGGGATCTGTGGGCCGAGTAACTCGCTCAACACTGCTACCGTCCAGCAGTTGAGTCCGCGTGTACCAATCGAGTTCCGCGACTGATACAACGGGCACACCCAGAGCCTCAGCCTCAGCCCGCAATTCTTTGACTGTCGTAAGATACCGTTCTGCCGTTGCTCGTTCTTCATCCGTCGATGCTGTCTTTGGATCCGGCAACCGACCGATGACCAGATACTTTGTCACAGACGTGATTCCAAAATCGATTGGACCGAGACCACTTTGAGTCTCCAGCATACGCACTCGTCGTCCGTCAGTTCCAACTTCAACATCCCGCACCAATGCGATCTGGAACCAATTCACATTGCGGAGTCCATCAAGATCGGCGAAAGCGATACGATCAACAGGCTCAATTTTTCGGACATCCAGAAAGAAATCAGCCCATCCATTATACGACTCTTTGTTGCGTACAAAGTAACCCTGGCCAATCCGAGTGTTGTCGAGAGCCTCGATCTTTGACTGAGACTTGTCGCGTTTATCAAGATAACCCGGAACAATATTGTAGTCATCGAACCACAGCAGGATTGAAGCCTGAGTTTCTCCGTCAGGGACCTTCGGCCCCAACAATCGAAATGCCCAGTAGTTTTGCTCAACGGTCCAATCCGCGGGTGCGATGGCACGCAGCCGTTGAGCAAAGAGTTTTAGTTCAGCCGCTTCGTCAAACTGTATGTCTGCAACGAAGCTGCCTTGCGCTAAAACCAGCTCAAACGACACCTTCACATCCGTCTGCTTTCCTGGCTTCAGCGACACATTCTCGAACGTTACCATATGTGTGTATGGCCGCACGACGACGTCGAAACTCTTGATGTTTTCCGGAGTTTCCGAAAAGTCGAATCGCAACTCCTTGCCATCTGCGACGCCATGGAATGTCAGTAACGAATTATCAACAGCCCAAACTATGATCGCGGCCACACCCGCCTCTCCATTGAATTCGAAAGGCGAGGTCCAGATCGCAAATCCGTCTTCGAATGGTCCCGTTCGCACGATGCGAATCTCATCGATCATCCGCTGAGCTGCCTGACGCAATACGGGATCTTCACCATGTCGTACCTCAATGAGTTTTCCGATTGGATGATATGATGCAGTGACAGGCTCCTGCGTTACCAGCTGCAGTTTCACGGTCGCAGTGTCCGCATCTCCGATTGAGCCGAAGCGAGTGTGGATAACACAGGGCTCATTGATATTTTGATCGTAAACCCAGGGAAAGTAGTTCCTGGGAAGGGATGGAAAAGGAAGATCAGTCTTCACGACCTCGGTTTCAATCTCAGATCCGATACCATCCAAATGGCCGACTGACTTTCCATCGTGAAACAGTTCGACAGCATGGATCCGAACCATCGGCCCATTCCCGCTAATTGCATCATAGGTCGGGGATAACGCCTCTAACGTCTTGTTACGAACGCGAGGCTTGAAGACTCCTGGGCCGAACAAACGAAACACAAGTTCACGATTGTCACTGCCGCCATGCGTGAGCTTCAGAGTGTCTGAATCAAAAGGAGGACTCGTCAGCCTTCCGCCCGCGCCGCTCCACCACTCACGTTTGTCCTTCGACGGCATTTCCGTCGGAGGAAAAGAAACGCCAAGCAATTCGACAATCGTACCGTCAGTCCGCTTTGCTCGAATTCGTTCGTCTGGAACAGAATCAACGACAACCTTTACGACTATGTTCTGGCCCGCACCAATCGCAACATTTTCAAACGTAGCCCAATGGCGAAAGAAGCGGAACTGATACTCGAACCGCTCGATTTGCTCCAGCGGCAAGGGGAACATTACGATCCCTTCTGTCATGCCAGGCGTAGCTGCATTCGCATCTGTTGAGTAGCGACCACCACCTCCCGATTTCCGATGAGGATTCCCCTCCTTGTCCATCGCGACAATTTGCAGGTCGGGTTGCCTCCATGCGGTTGGTGTTTCAAAAGTCAGTTCTGTCTCGTTAAAGGGTACGAACCTGCCATCGACTACTTTTTTGCCTCCTGAGAGTTGCTTAACAGACTTAACTACGATGTCCTCCGCGACTGGATCAACGGATGCATTCTCTGGTGTCAGTCGGCGTTGACCGTTTACTTCGAGAATACGCACGCGAGAAAGCGGGTCAGTGGCAACGCCAACTCGAAGGCTGGCTGTTTGTTTTCCGGGCTGAATTTGCAATCCTCCCGAGAACACGACCACTTTCTCACCAGAGGCAAGTTGTCCGATTCGGCGTTCACCGGACATGTTGGCACTCACAGCAGTCGCATCATCGCCAAGGCCATGAACCTGGAACAATGCTCGGCGCAATGGTGCGTCTACAACGCGGACTGTTCCGCCCAGTTGGTACGC
>Ga0209702_10000698_pt1 | contig 69976 bp, 72 predicted proteins | sample FRY01_FD_187210 | JGI IMG/M metagenome (GOLD analysis project Ga0209702, IMG submission 187210) | Freshwater microbial communities from Lake Fryxell liftoff mats and glacier meltwater in Antarctica - FRY-01 (SPAdes) (version 2) | ecosystem: Environmental > Aquatic > Freshwater > Ice > Glacier... | reverse complement strand
TTGATAGCTTCATGTAAAAATTCCTTTAAATCTAATTAAGAAAATTCTACTTCTAAATGCTACTTTTATGTGGGGGGATTACCGTTTTGATTTGGCAGGTAAGTTGTTGTTTCCAATCATTGCCATTATGTTGCTAAAAATCTTGGTTGAGTTTAGCCAATACATAATTGAAGATGGCTGGGTGATGCAAGGCGCATTAGCGATTGCGATTCTATTATTGGTAAACTCCGCCATCAATTTGCTGGTGAAGCAGCCTATTTTGATTATTGCTTTCCGTTGGATTGGCATGCCGGTTATCTTTTTTCACTTTATTGGCATATTGGATGATCTCATTAAAGTACTTGATGCCATGGCAATTGAAGCCGGCGATATTAGATTATCGGTCTATGGATTTCTGCGCTTATTTATATTTGGTTCATTACTGTTTTGGTTAGGGCGTTTATCCAATAGAACAGGCCAAAATCTTATTCGCAACCAGCCATCATTGGATGTAAAAAGCAAAGAGCTGTTTGCCAAGTTATATGAAATTGTTCTGATTTTTGTCGTGATATTATTGCTGCTTAAATTGATGGGCATCAACTTAACCGCATTAGCTGTCTTTGGTGGTGCGGTTGGTGTTGGTTTGGGTTTTGGTTTGCAGTCCATCGCGTCTAACTTTATTTCTGGCGTGATTATCATTTTAGATAAATCAATTACCGTGGGCGATCATGTAGAGTTAGACGACGGTAAAGCTGGTTTGGTCACGCAATTAAACATGCGTTCCACCACCTTAGAAACCTTTGACGGTAAAGACATTGTGGTGCCGAATGAAAAATTTATCACGTGCTTATTTACCAATTGGACGCATAAAAACAAGAAGCAACGCTACCGTGTTGATTTTTCAGTCGGCTATAAAACCGATGTGCGCAGTATGGTGGCGCTGATTAAAACAGCAGTTGCAACGCATCCACAAGTATTAAGTGGTGAAGATTATCCTATCGAAGAACGGCCAGATTGTGAAATTGATAGCTTTGGCGACAATGGCATCAATATGTTCGTTGAGTTTTGGATGGAAGGCATAGATGATGGCAAAAACCGTGTTGGTGGCGACTTGTATTTAATTATTCTCGAAACCTTACAACAACATCATATTGAGATTCCATTCCCACAACGTGATGTACGTATCATTCATCCACAGTCATAAAAGATTCAAGGTATATGCGTAGACCGTTAGTCGTTGGCAATTGGAAATTAAACGGCAGTTTGGCAGAAAATAAATGCCGCATACTGGCTACTGTTGAAGCAGTAAAAAGCATCCATCAAGTTGATATTGGACTCTGTTTGCCCTACGTGTATTTGTTTCAAGCACAACAATTGTTAGCCAATACCAATGTGATGTGGGGCGCGCAAAATGTTAGCCAGTTTAAACAGGGCGCTTATACCGCTTGTGTTTCAGCTGACATGGTGGCGGAGTTTGGTTGTCAGCTGGCGATTGTTGGGCATTCTGAGCGGCGCCACTACAGCGCAGAAAATTCAGTAAAAGCAGTCGTTAGAATTAAGCGAGCAGTGGATGCTGGTCTGACGCCAATTTATTGTATTGGTGAAACGCAAGCAGAGCATACGCATGGCGATACTAAAAAAGTACTAGCAGCCCAAGTGATGGCGCTGTTTGATTTAGATAAAGCAAGTTTAGACAACATCAAGTCATTCGGCTTAGTCATGGCTTATGAACCCGTTTGGGCGATTGGAACAGATCAAGCGGCAACACCAGAACTTGCGCAAAATATGCATGCTTTTATTCGCGATTTACTAGCCAAATTTGATGCAGAATTTGCTGAGAAAACACGCATTATTTATGGCGGAAGCGTCGCGCCAAGTAATGCGAGCGTGCTATTTGAAATGCCTGATATTGATGGTGGCTTGATTGGTCGTGCTGCGTTAGATGCCCATGCATTTTCTCGTATTTGTGCGGCAGCTTTAACCCATCAGACGGCATCAACGCATGGCTAAAATCTTAGTCGTTGGCTACGTTTGGCCAGAACCGAATTCATCCGCAGCTGGCTATCAAATGCTCGCCATTTTAAGGGCGTATCGCCAACAAGGCTGGCAAGTGGCTTTTGCCACACCTGCGCAGAAAACAGCGCATATGGTTGATTTGACCAATGAGGGGATTACTGGTCACGAAATCATACTCAATAGCGATAGTTTTGATGCTTTTATTCTGCAGTATCAGCCTGATATTGTGCATTTTGATCGTTTTATGATGGAAGAGCAATTTGGATGGCGAGTGGATCAGCATTGTCCAAATGCGCTCAAAATATTGGATACGGTCGATTTACAATTTTTACGTGGTGCTCGGTACGCAGCACATAAGGCGAATCGCGTCGTCAGTCAGCAAGATTTAGTTAGTGAGTTGGCAAAGCGTGAAATAGCTGCCATTTTGCGTTGTGATTTGTCTTTAATTATTTCATCTTATGAAATGGATTTATTAATCAATCAATTTAAGATTAATCCCAGCTTATTGCAGCATTTACCTTTTTTGGTTGATTTGCATGCGCTACCCACAACAACAAAAAGCTTTCAAGAACGTCAACACTTTATGACGATTGGTAATTTTCGGCACGCGCCGAATTGGGATGCTGTCTTGTATTTACAATCTATTTGGCCTTTAATTAGAAAGCAACTGCCGCAAGCAGAGTTGCATATTATTGGTTCTTATCCACCGCCCAAAGCAACGGCATTCAATCATCCAAAAACAGGTTTTCTTGTCAAGGGTTGGGTAGAAAGTGCTTACGCGGTGATGGAAAGTGCGCGCGTTTGTTTAGCACCGTTACGCTTTGGTGCTGGCTTGAAAGGCAAATTATTGGATGCGATGGTGATGCAAACCCCAAGTGTAACGACGTCGATTGGTGCTGAAGGTATGTGCATGCCAGAAATGTCATGGCCAGGTTCGATTGCGGATGATATCGATGGTTTCGTTGATGCGGCGGTGCGCTTGTATACGGATAAAGATGCATGGCAAGCCGCACAAAGTCGTGCATTAGCGCATTTGCAAAAGCAGTTTGATGGTGAAAAAATAGCAAAGCAACTCATCGAAAAAATTAACCAATTGCAACAAAATCTTCAGCAGCATCGACTAGACAATTTTACGGGTGCAATGCTTAAACATCACACCTTAACGAGTACCAAATATTTATCACAATGGATTATGGAAAAAAATAAAAATGTTGAATAGCAGTTGTTCTGTTCATACGTTTAATGCACTGTCATCTGGCTTACCTCGTCACGGTGCCCCACGCAATGACAGACAAACGAGGTTAAGCATTATTATTTTAACTGATCATGAAAACACTAGTTGGAACCCGAAAGACACAATGCCATCAGCTACTATGTTATCGCGTGCGTCGTGTAATGATCTATGCGCTTTGCGCAGACGATTGTAAATACTGATGAAGAACGCAATGGCTGCTGACATAGGTTCTCAGTGGCGAACGCATAAGCTCAGTTTTGATAAAGTTAACTTTTCTTTTGCTGCCATTGTGCATCGAGTAAGCGGTCATGCCGGCTGCTTTCTAGCCGCTTAATAAAACGACATTGTTGACGATGCACGGTTACGCCACGATCGCGCGTGACATAAGCGATGATGGTATCGGGAAAGGTAGGGTTACAACATTTGGCGATATTCGTTTGCAGATTGCCAATCCCTTCTAATATCACATCAGTGGGTATTGCATTAGATGTTACTTTATTTGCAACTTGAGGTTGCATCTTCTCAATCGGTTTTGGATTGACGACCTCTTGAATTGCGTTTGCAATTTGATGTTCGCTCACATCGCCGCGACCAATCGCATTTAAGCAATCATCCAGTTTATTAAACTGTAGTTTTTGTGCGATTTTTTCTTGATTAATCGCGCCAACACCTGCGCGTTGAAGCTCTTTGTCTAACTTGGCGCGACCTTGCGACAGATGTTCCTCTGCGTATTGATGTTTGAACCAATAGCGCACTTTTGCCCGCGCGCTATTGGTTTTTAAAAAGCCAAGGTTTGGCCGTAACCAATCACGACTGGGTGCACCAATTTTATGGGTAAGAATTTCAACGTGCTGGGCGTTTTGCAGTTTATAGTTAAGCGGCACGATATGACCATCGACTTTTGCACCCCGGGTGCGATGGCCTAAATCACTGTGTAAGGCATAAGCAAAATCGATGGGCGTGGCATCTTTTGGTAAATCAATTACCTTACCTTGTGGTGTAAAAACATAGATATTTTCTTGAAATAGCTCGGTATTAAACTGCTCGAGTAAATCGCTACTGTCCTTTGATGTGTCTTTCCAACTTAATATTTGACGTAATAAAGTGATTTTTTCATTGAGTGCGACATCGGTTTTACCGCCTTCTTTATAGCGCCAATGTGCCGCCACACCTAGCTCGGAATAAGCATGCATTTCATGGGTGCGAATTTGCACTTCTATTGCTAGATTCTGCGGCCCATGCACCGCGGTATGCAATGAGCGATAATGGTTGCCTTTTGGTTTAGCAATATAGTCATCAAACTCACTGGCAATGGGTTGCCATAGCGCTTGGACAATACTGAGCGCCGAATAACATGCTTCAATGTTTTCCACCAAAATGCGAACAGCGCGCACATCGTACAGCTGCTCAAAATTAAGATTTTTGCGGCGCATTTTATTAATAATACTGTAGATATGTTTTGGGCGGCCTATCACTTCAGCTTTAATACCCGCTTGATTAAGCTGTTGTCTCAGCTGCTGTTCAACATGCTGTATATATTGCTCGCGGTCAAGCCGACGTGCATCTAAAGACTTAGCCACTTTTTTATATAGTTGTTGTTCTAGATAGCGTAAGGAGAGATCTTCCATTTCCCACTTTAATTGCCAAACCCCAAGACGGTTAGCCAGTGGTGCATACAGCCCTTGTATCTCTTTGGCGATTTGCTGTTGCATGGCGCTATCCACATTCGTCAGACTACGCAGCGTTTGTGTCCGTTCGGCTAGTTTAATCAAGACCACACGAATGTCCTGCACCATGGCCAATAACATTTTACGCAAGCTTTCCACTTGCTGGTTTTGGTCATCTTTATCTTTTTGGTTAGCAGGCTCCAATGCACCAAATGCTTGAACCTGCTCTATCTGTATTAATCCGCTTACCAAGTTGGTAATCGACTGACCAAAACGACTTTTCAGTGTTTCCTGCCAATTATCAATATAGCGTGGCGTGGCATACAAAATAGTCGCTGCAATGGTTTCTGCATCTAGATTTAAGCTAAGCAGAATCGCTGCCGTGCCAGTGGCATGATGCATCAGTGGAACGCCTGTCTTTTCTGTTTGTGCAGCATAAGCCAAGCTTGCCAACTGGCAAGCTTGATTAATCACTTCAATTTCTGACACCGTGAAGGTCTTCGATAAAGAGGCTATCCAAGCTTGTGTGTCCTGATCAGATAATGCAGGAATTTGTAATAGGCTAGAACCATGAATCATAGAAGGTTAATCTGCAATTCTAAAGCCTACTTTAATCGTCACTTGATAATGCGCAATGCTGCCATCAACAATATGACCACGTGTTTCTATCACTTCAAACCAATCCATATGTTTAATCGTTTTAGCCGCTTTTGCAATCGCATTGCGAATGGCATCATCTGTGCCAATTGTTGAACTACCAACGAGTTCTATTTTTTTATAAGTATGCGCTGTCATATTCTTCTCCACAATTGATTAACTCACCAAAAGGTGATGACTGTAATCATTACCTTTTTATGCCGATATGACCAGTAGAATTTCACTGGCGTTCGGTTTGTATTATATAAATAGGTATCGCTCCCATGCTATGCTGTTACCTTTGATGACTTTAATGATCACTTCATGACTACCTCAGCAAACGAAACCTTTATCCCCAGTAAAGATGCTTCTTTAGAATCGTCTATTTCAACGCTACAAGCCAAGTTGGCAGCCTTAGATATTCATGTTGAAGAAAAATCATGGCTCAATGAAGTCGAAGGCATATGGTCGGTGCATATTACTAACCGCGATTGCCCGCGTTTATTTACCAATGGCAAAGGCGCATCGCAATTAGCGGCACGGGCCAGTGCATTGGGAGAGTTTTTTGAGCGTTTAGGCACTCATTATTTATGGACTGATTTTTACCTAGGTGCAACCATTGCCAATGCGGATTGGGTACATTATCCGAATGAACAGTGGTTTCCTTTAACAGGCAAAAGCGGTGCATGGCCGGCTGAAATTCTAACACCAGCGTTACAGCAATTCTACAATCCAGAAGGTAACGTTGCCGCCAGTCAATTAATTGACTTGAATTCAGGCAATGCAAAACGCGGTATTTGCACTATTCCGTATACGCGTTTGCGCGACGGCCAAACGGTGTTGTTTCCTGTGAATTTAATCGGCAATCTTTATGTCAGCAATGGCATGAGCGCAGGCAATACGATGATGGAAGCGCGCACCCAAGCTTTAGCTGAGATTTTTGAGCGCAATATCAAAAATAGAATCATTGCCGAAGGTATTTGTTTGCCAAATGTGCCAGAAGAAGTGATTGCTCGCTACCCTCGTATTGCAGCAGGTATAAAGGGTTTGCGGGATGCAGGTTATGGTATCTTGGTTAAAGACGCCTCATTAGGCGGTGAATATCCAGTGATGAATGTGACTTTATTACACCCTACAGATCAAGGTTGTTTTGCCAGTTTTGGTGCACATCCTCGGTTTGAAGTCGCATTAGAGCGTTCATTAACCGAGTTGATTCAAGGTCGCGCTTTAGATAACTTAACTGGTTTTGTTAAGCCCGGTTTTGATATGGAAGAAATTGCCGATGCCCAAAATTTAGAAATTCATTTTGTTGATTCTAGCGGCGTGATTAGCTGGGAATTTTTGCGCAGTACGCCAGATTATGATTTTGTTGATTGGAACTTTGGCACAACAACAGAAGAGGATTACCAGTGGAGCGTGAATAAGATTCAAGATGGCGGACATGATTGTTACATTGCCGATTTTGAACATTTGAATGTGTATGCCTGTCGAATTTTTGTGCCAGGCATGAGTGAGATTTATCCAGTAGAAGAACTCGAGTGGCAAAATAATTCCGTCGGTAATCAAGTCCGTCCTTATGCACAACGCATACAAGAGTTAACAGAAGCCGAATCGGCTGAGTTATTAGCGTTATTAATGGATATTAATTTCCAAGATGATTTGCATGTTTATATCTTGATTGGTCTATGTGCCGACACCAATACGCCGTGGCAAGATTTACGCATTGGCGAGCTGAAAACCTTAGCCGCTATTGCCGTGGGGGATGCCGATGAAATCTTAGATGGTTGCGAATGGATTGCGCAAATTAACGATTTACCAACTGCGCGATTGAAAGTGTATAGCTGCATTGCCGACCTTGTGCAAATTGCCCAAGATAGCGAAAGTGGCGACATTGCTTTATTTGAAGCTAATTTAATGTTGATGTATGGTAAACAAACGCTACAGCAAGCAATCAGCTTAATGAATCAAGAAAGCCAATATTTTGGTCTAAATAACTTAGGCGCGAATTATGAAGGCAGCAATATGCATCAACAGTTATTAGCGGCTTATGAAAAGGTGAGAGCGCCACAGCAGGGCTAAATGGTTTGAAGCCTGAGCAAATAAAAACCGCATTACATCCACGCAATCAACACCGAAATCGCTATGATTTTGACTTGTTGATAGCCGCGTGCGCCGCGCTAAAGCCATTTGTGAAACCAAATAAATTTGGTGATGCATCTATCGACTTTGTTAATCAGCAAGCGGTAAAGACTTTGAATCAAGCCTTATTAAAGCAATACTATGATGTGGCCATTTGGGATATTCCGTCTCAGTATCTTTGCCCACCAATTCCAGGACGGGCAGATTATGTGCATTATCTTGCAGATTTGTTAGCTGAAAGCCACGTTGAAAATCAACCTATCCGCGTATTAGATGTAGGCGTTGGTGCGAATATGATTTATCCATTAATTGGCCAATACACTTATGGTTGGCAGTTTGTCGGTGCCGATATTGATGGAGCGGCGATTAACAATGCACAACAGATTGTTGATGCCAATGGCTTAAATGAAAGGATTACGTTGCGACTGCAAGCTAATCAACGGCATTTCTTTAAAGGCATTATTGAGCAGGATGAACGCTTTACTTTCACCATGTGCAATCCACCTTTTCATGCCTCTTTAGCTCAAGCGCAAGCAGGAACACAACGTAAATGGCGTGGTCTAGGTAAAAGTGGTAAGTTAGCATTGAACTTTGGCGGACAAAGCAATGAGTTGATTTGTGATGGTGGAGAAGAAGCGTTTGTGATGGCGATGATTAAGGAAAGCAAACAGTTTGCCACGCAATGTCAGTGGTTTACGACATTGGTTTCTAAAGCGGCGACATTGCCTAGCGTGTATCGCGCATTAAAAAAAATAGGGACGCAACAGGTGAAAACAATCGATATGCACCAAGGACAAAAACACAGTCGCATGGTGGCGTGGACTTTTATTGTGTCATCATAGGTGTCATAGGTGTCATAGGTGTCATCGGTGCGTCATGTCAATATCATGATTAAACAATTAAGCAAAAAGAGGTAAAAAAATGAGATTAATCATTGTAATCAGTATCATTGTGGCGTTATTGATTAGCGTAAAGCTATCAACGATATTGGTTGATCAATCTGGCTTTGGTAAATCGGTCAGCATTTATCGCATGAAGTATATTAAAAAGACCATTCATATCGGGCTGTTGTTTACCTACTCAGCCATCTTGGTGATGTTCTTGAGTATCGAATATTCGCAAGTATTGATTTTTATCTCGTCTATTTTTGCGGTATTAGGGGTTGCATTATTTGCCCAGTGGTCTATTCTCAGTAATATTACTGCCAGTTTAATTATCTTTTTTGGCTTTCCATACCGTGTGGGTGACTATATTACGGTGATTGATAAAGACGCAGATATTAGCGGTGTGATTGAGGAAATTTCGCTTTTTCACGTTTTAATCAAAAGAGAAGGTCAGCTTATTTCTTATCCGAATATCATGATTTTGCAAAAGCCAGTGGTACAAAATATTCGTGTTGAAGAAAAAGTACCACCAACAGATGCAAGTTAAGAATGATTTGCTTTACTTTGCTAGCGGTTTATCACGTTGCGCTAATGCTGAATAAACACCTAGTTTTTTTAGATAAAACGCTTGTTAGACAGCAGTCGCATTCACTATAAAACGTATTAAATGTTTTATGCTGTCGGATTGTCCATCTTTAAACCATTATCATTGATTTTGATCAATATTAGACCAGCGTCGCTCGCATAAGATATTGAGATAGATCGAATCTTGAAAAAGATCAACTTATCATTGAGAATAAAGAGAATAGATGCAAACAGTGAATTCAAAACTGCTAAAACAAGCTGATGACATTGGGCTAGAAAATGCAATGGTCGCCTTGGATGAGCCTGATGAATGGTCCAGCTTTAGTGTCAGGATTGGCACGGAAGCTAACCAGTGGGAATCAAATTTAGCCGTTGAGGGCATGCATTGCGCTTCTTGTGCGCTCAATATTGAGCGCACAGTTAAAGCGTTACCCGGCGTGATTAGTGCGGAGGTGAATGCCACTAGCGGGAGGGCGCGCTTAGTCTGGTCTGCTGATTATACTAAGCCATCTGTTTGGATGGGCGCAATTAATCAAGCAGGTTATCGTGCTTTGCCCGCGGCAGATGCCTTAATGCGCGACGATAGACGCAAAAGTCAGCGCTTAATGCTTTGGCGTTTATTGGTTGCGGGCTTTTGTATGTTCCAAGTCATGATGTATAGCATGCCTGCTTACTATGCTAGCCCGGGCGAGATGATGCCAGACACGCTGAATCTATTGCGTTGGGCATCTTGGGTGCTGACCTTGCCAGTGATGTTTTTTTCTAGTGGACCGTTTTTTAAAAGTGCGCTAACCGATATTAAGCAACGCCAAGTCAGTATGGATTTTCCAGTGTCATTGGGTATTTTGATTGCTTTTTTAGTCAGCTCTGCTGCGACGTTTGAACCTACTGGTTGGTGGGGATCAGAAGTCTATTTCGACTCGCTGACGATGCTAGTCTTTTTTCTACTGACTGGGCGTTGGATAGAATTGCGCATGCGCAATAAAACAGCTGGCGCATTAGATGTGCTGATGCAGCGCTTGCCAAGCAGTGTTGAACGACTTAATGCGAATGGGCTATTTGAACGCGTTGCCGTCAGGCGTTTGATGGTTGGCGATGAGGTGCGGGTCTTGCCAGGTGAGGCTTTTCCAGCCGATGGCACGATTACCTTGGGCGAGACTAAAGTCAATGAGTCGTTGCTAACAGGCGAATCACGTCCAGTTTCTAAAGGATTAAGTGCGCATGTAATTGCAGGTAGTCATAATTTAACTACCGCAGTACAAGTGCGGATTGAAAAAATTGGCGACAGTACGCGCTATGCGCAAATTGTAGCATTGATGGAACGCGCGTCGGTAGACAAGCCAAGGTTGGCTATATTGGCTGATCGTATTGCACAACCATTTTTAATCTTAGTGTTATTAGCGGCAGCGGGCACTGCACTTTACCTATGGCAAGTTGACCCTAGTCGCGCTTTAATGACAGCGGTAGCTGTGTTAATTGTGACCTGTCCTTGTGCACTGTCTTTAGCGACACCAGCGGCCATGTTAACGGTATCGGGTAAATTAGCGCGTTCGGGGATTTTGGTGCGTAAAATGCAGGCTTTAGAAGCGTTAACCAAGATTGATACCATCGTATTTGATAAAACAGGCACCTTAACATTAGATCAAATGGTGGTGGGCGAAATTTCAGTTAATAGCAACCTCACTAAAGCAGACGCGCTAGCCATCGCAGCTGCGATGGCTAGCTACTCATTACACCCAGTTTCGCGTGCTTTAGTTGAAGCGGCTAAAAGTACAGCGCGAACTAGCAACTCATTAGTCAAAGATGTGCAGGAAGTCTCAGGTTCAGGCTTGACGGCTCAATCATCGATGGGTAGCTTGAAGCTCGGCAGCACAATATTCTGTGATTTGACTGATGACGACACTAAGAAAACAGATCACTCCGTGGTACATTTGGTTTCTGATCAAGGCTGGTTGGCGAGCTTTGAGATTGTTGAATCTGTTAAGAGTGATGCGGCATGGTGTGTGCGCCAAGTCACAGAAAAAGGGTTAGCAGTGGCCGTATTGTCGGGGGATAAGCTCGCTTCTGTGCAGCGCGTAGCTGATATTGTCGGTATTAAACAGGTGTTCGGGGATTGCAGCCCGCAAGATAAATTAGCGCATATTCAAGCTTTGCAACAACAAGGCAAGAAAGTATTGATGGTCGGTGATGGTTTGAATGATGGCCCTGTGTTGGCAAGCGCACATGTTTCAATTGCAATGGGACAAGCGGTGCCGTTAGCGCAGGCGCAGTCTGACTTTGTGGTGATGAATGGGGATCTTTCAATGTTGCCTTATTTAATGACACAAGCAAACCAGACCATGCGTATCGTCAAACAAAACTTAACATGGGCTGCTACTTATAATGCCACTTGTGTACCACTGGCTATTGCCGGCATGTTGCCAGCCTGGTTAGCTGGATTAGGTATGGCTTTAAGCTCACTTTTAGTGATTTTAAACGCGGCACGCCTTGCGAAAATGCATACAGTATTTGATCAGTAGTCCTATGGATATTCTCTTCTTACTCGTCCCTCTCTCAGTCATTCTTGTTTTATTCATTTTGGGTGGACTTTGGTGGGCAATCTTTTCAGGTCAATTTGAAGATATTGAGGAAGAGGGAGAGCGGATATTGCACGAAGATTGATTTGTATCAAATTGGAATAAAGGAAGTGCCAGCATAATACCCTGACATGATTAAAAAATAAGGGTTAGGCAATGCAAACGTTGAGCAGTGAATCGTTTACCTACAACGATAAGGCCGTAAGGCAGTTTTCGATCATGGCGTGTGTTTGGGGTGTTGTTGGTATGCTGGTTGGTGTCATTATTGCCGCCCAGCTTGTTTGGCCCGAACTTAATTTAGGCTTGCCATGGACGAGTTTTGGCCGTTTGCGCCCATTGCATACCAATGCTGTGATTTTTGCATTTGGCGGCAGTACGCTGTTTGCCACTGCTTATTATGTGGTGCAGAGAACTAGCCAAGTCAGTTTGTTTATGCCGAAATTGGCAGCCTTTACCTTTTGGGGTTGGCAAGTAGTCATCGTCGCCGCCGCCATTTCACTGCCATTAGGGTATACACAAAGTAAAGAATATGCCGAACTAGAGTGGCCAATCGATTTATTGCTTGCCATCGTTTGGGTTTCTTTTGCCGTTGTATTTTTTGGCACGATTGGCAAGCGTAAGGTAAAACATATTTATGTGGCGAATTGGTTTTTTGGCGCCTTTATTATTGCCGTTGCCTTATTGCATATCGTCAATAGTGCAGCGATTCCAGTCACGTTTATGAAGTCATATTCAGCTTATGCCGGTGTACAAGATGCAATGGTGCAATGGTGGTATGGGCATAATGCGGTTGGCTTTTTCTTAACGGCAGGTTTCTTGGGCATTATGTATTACTTCGTGCCGAAACAAGCAGAGCGCCCAGTGTATTCATATAGCTTATCTATTGTGCATTTTTGGGCACTGATTTTTACTTATATGTGGGCAGGCCCGCATCACCTTCACTACACAGCATTGCCAGATTGGACGCAATCTGTCGGCATGGTGTTCTCACTGATTTTATTAGCGCCAAGCTGGGGCGGTATGATTAACGGCATGATGACCATGTCTGGTGCATGGCATAAATTGCGTACTGATCCTATCTTACGCTTCATGATTGTTTCATTATCTTTCTACGGCATGAGTACGTTTGAAGGGCCAATGATGGCGATTAAAACGGTTAATTCACTTTCTCATTACACGGATTGGACGATCGGCCATGTGCATTCAGGCGCTTTAGGTTGGGTTGGCTTAGTCTCAATGGGTGCGCTTTATCACATGGTACCAAAATTATTTGGTCAAAAACAAATGCATAGCATTAAAGCGATTGAGGTGCATTTTTGGATGGCAACAATCGGTATCGTACTTTATATTGCAGCGCTGTGGATATCAGGCGTGATGGAAGGGTTAATGTGGCGCGCAGTGAATGCTGATGGCACATTGGCATATACCTTTGTAGAAAGTGTAAAAGCTAAATTCCCCTACTATCTTATCCGCTTATTGGGAGGCATGCTTTACCTTGGCGGCATGATTATTATGCTTTGGAATGTACTAAAAACAGCATCTAATGGTCAGCCAGTAGTCGCGTCTATTCCATCTGTTTCCGCTCACGCTTAAGGAAAATGTTATGGCAGATTTAAATGATAAAAAAACGGGCTTTAGTCACGAAAAGATTGAAACCAACAATTTTTTGATGATTGTGCTGATTTTATTAGTGGTTTCTATTGGTGGTCTGGTAGAAATCGTGCCTTTGTTCTTTCAGAAGTCGACAACTGAACCAATCAAGGGCTTGGAGCCTTATACGCCATTGCAATTAGTGGGGCGCGATATTTATCAGCGTGAAGGCTGTTACAACTGCCATTCACAAATGATACGTCCGTTAAGAGCAGAAACATTGCGTTATGGTCATTATTCAGTGGCGGGCGAGTTTGTCTACGATCGTCCGTTTCAATGGGGCAGTAAGCGTACAGGTCCAGATTTGCACCGTGTTGGCGGTAAATACAGTGATGAATGGCAACGTATTCACTTAATTAATCCCCGTGATGTCGTGCCTGAATCAATTATGCCAGCCTATCCTTGGTTGGAGAATGCGCCAGCTAATACTGAGATTGGTATGAATATGGAGGCACTTCGTAAAGTAGGTGTACCTTATACCGATGAACAAATTGCAGGTGCGGCGGCAGAAGTTGAAGGAAAAACAGAGCTAGATGCCATGATTGCTTATTTGCAAGTATTAGGCATTCATTTGAAATAAAAATGGAGAACATGATGGATATCAATACGTTACGAATATTAGTCACGCTGATTAGTTTTATTGTATTTGTCGGTATTCTGGTTTGGGTGTGGCGTCATCGACACACGACAGACTTTGAGGAGGCGGCGCTACTGCCTTTTGATGAGAAATAGAGGGATATAAAATGAGTGATTTTATCAATAACTTTTGGCCTTACTTTATCGCTGTCATTACCATAGGCGGTATTGTCGGTTGCGCTTTTTTATTGTGGGTTACCAGCAAAATGAAAATCGTCAGTAAGAATGGGGATAATACCAGCGGTCATGTTTGGGATGAAGATATTACAGAAATGAATAACCCATTGCCTCGCTGGTGGGTATGGTTGTTTATTATAACGATTATTATTGCGTTTATTTATTTAGCACTTTATCCAGGGATTGCGACTTATGAAGGCTCAAAAGGTTGGACACAAGTGAATCAGTACCAAGCAGAAGTGACTGAAGCGAATGAAGAGATGCAGGCAGTTTATGCAAAATTCGATGGGATGTCGGTTGAAACGTTGTCTGCAACGCCGGCAGCGCAAGCGATTGGTGAGCGCTTGTATATGAACAACTGCTCACAATGTCATGCTTCGGATGCACGTGGTAGTAGAGGATTCCCTAATCTTACAGACAATGACTGGTTGCATGGTGGTAGCCCTGAAAAAATCGAAGAAACGCTTATAAATGGACGTAATGGGATGATGCCGCCAATGGCAGCAATGATTGGTAGTGATGAAGAGTTGAAAAACCTTGCTCATTATGTGCTCAGTCTTTCAGGTAGCATGCATGATGCGGCAAGAGCAGGTTTGGGTCAGCCGAAGTTTGCTTCTTGTGCAGCTTGTCATGGTGAAGGGGGCGCGGGAAATCAAGCCTTAGGTGCGCCCAACTTAACAGACAATATTTGGTTGCATGGTGCTGGTGAAGCGGCAATTATCGACCGCATTAAACATGGAAAAGTCAATCAAATGCCTGCTCAAGTAGACAAGCTGACCCCGGAGCAAATCAAGGTATTAGCGGCTTATATTTGGGGCTTATCCAATGGGGCTGACAACTAGGATTTGTGATCGTTTAATGAAAGCCGTGGATGACTGAAGGCAACAAGCTGGTTTTAGAAGAAAATGCGACCGCTACAAAAGAGGTGGTTATTTCTTTATATAAAGCAGAAGAGAAAATTTATCCGCGTAGTATTTTTGGCTATTTCGCTCAATGGCGATGGCTGATGATTTGGCTTACCCAATTGTTTTTTTACGGAGTGCCTTGGTTAGAGTGGGGTCAAAGACAAGCTTTATTATTTGACTTAACAGCCAAGCGTTTTTATATTTTTAAACTTGTTTTATATCCACAAGATTTAATTTATCTTACAGCTATCCTGATTATCTCAGCTCTGTCCCTATTTTTATTTACTGCTATTGCAGGGCGATTATGGTGTGGCTATACATGCCCACAAACTGTTTACACTGAGATTTTTCTATGGATAGAGAGGAAAATTGAGGGTGACCGTGCAAAAAGAATGATGTTGGATGCAGCGCCAATGTCACTCAAAAAATTATCGAGAAAGTTGACTAAACACTTGGTATGGATTGCGGTAGCTGCTTGGACAGGCTTTACCTTTGTTGGTTATTTTATGCCGATACGTGCGTTAGGCGCTGATATCATTCAATTTAACGCGGATCCTTGGGCCGTGTTCTGGGTTATATTTTATGCCTTTGCTACCTATGGTAATGCAGGATTTATGCGCGAACAGGTTTGTAAATATATGTGTCCTTATGCACGATTCCAAAGTGCGATGTTTGATGATGATACTTTAATCGTGACTTATGATGCGGAGCGCGGTGAACCTAGGGGCGCTGGATCACGTAAAAATATCAAAAAAACAGAGTCACTAGGTTCTTGTATTGATTGCAGTTTATGCGTGCAAGTTTGTCCTACAGGTATTGATATTCGCGAGGGCTTACAGTACGAGTGTATTGGCTGTGGCTTATGCATCGATGTTTGTGACGATGTAATGGACAAAGTGGGCGAGCCGCGAGGCTTAATCAAATATACAACACAAAATGCGCTAGATAATCATTGGACGCGTAGTGAAATGCTTAAGCGTATTTTAAGACCGCGCGTGCTTATTTATTCAGCCATCTTAGCTTTGTTAATTACTGCATTAATCACAAGCTTATGGCTTAGAATACCTTTTAAAGTAGACGTTATTCGTGACCGTTCCGTGTTAGCTCGTTTAGTAGACGGTGGTATGTTGCAAAATGTTTATCGATTGCAAATGATGAATGCAACTGAAGAGACACGTCAGTATCGCCTTAATGTTAGGGGCATAGAGAATGCAAAAGTTAGCTTTAAAGGCAGCGAAAAAAATTCATTCATTACGTTGAAACCAACGGATGCACGCTGGATTGTAGTTGATGTTGAAGTGCCAGATGGCTCACTTGCAACGGGTAAGTATAAAATTCAATTTGAAATTGAAGAAATTGACAGTAAAGCGATATTGAGTGAAAAGTCAATATTCCTAGTGCCAAGATAATGGTAATGCTATTAAATAAGGATATTAAATGAACGTAGAAGATACAAATCCATGGTGGAAATACGGCTTTGTGTGGATGGTCATTAGCGGACCACTCGTGGTTATGGTTGCTTCTTTTATAACTCTTTACTTTGCCATTAAAACGCCCGATCCTGTCATTGAAGATTACTATGTTAAGGGTATGGAAATTAATAAAACCTTAGCGACAGAAGCGTTAGCACCAGCGATGAAAGCGCGCAATCATGCGGCAACGGCTGTGAAATCAGCACAGCACTAAGCGTTTACTTGGACTGTCATGTCAAGTGGATACCTTGAATCGCATCTTTAACCTATGCGATGTGCGTTAAATAAGCTGAAACATCCGCCGCTGATGGGTTCTCTACCCAATTTAAATACATAAGTGGGTATAACAGAAGGACAAGCTAGCGCAATTTACAATAGATACGACGCGAATGACATGCATTATTGAGATTGAGATTTATGGCAATAGATGCACCGCCTGCGCGTTGTGATCAGACGTTAGATATAACGTAAAGCGCTTACATCGCGATTATGGTCAATCATAGTTAATATTTTGCCACCGCATGTAACTGTTCAAATAAAAAATAAAACAACAAAAACGGTAGCTAGATTCACCAAACAGTTAATTTAAACGTTGTAGATTCAATATTTTTTTCAGTGCATCTGCTTGAATAATACGAACATAGCGCTGTTTAACTTCAATAATCCCTGCATCACTAAATTTAGAAAAAGTACGACTGACCGTTTCTAATTTCATGCCCAGAAAACTACCAATTTCTTCGCGTGTCATTCTTAATATGACTTCTGATTGTGAAAACCCACGCGCATGTAAGCGTTGCACTAAATTCAATAAGAAGCCTGCCAGACGTTCCTCAGCACGCATATTGCCAAGCAACATCATGACGCTATTTTCACGCACAATTTCTCGACTCATGATTTTATGAATATGATGCTGTAGTCCAGGAAGTTCACGCGCGAGCGATTCAATATGAGCAAAAGGCAGGACGCACACTTCAGCATCTTCCAGTGCAACGGCATTGCAACTATGCACATCATTGACGATGCCATCCATACCAATGATTTCTCCTGTCATTTGAAAACCAATCACTTGCTCTCGACCATCTTCACTAGACACGCTACTTTTAAAAAAACCTATGCGAATAGCGTAGAGAGAAGTGAACAGATCGCCATGACTAAATAACAGTTCACCTTGTTTAACACGACGACGCGCTTTAACAACATCGTCAATTTTTTTCATCTCTTGATTGGTCAAGCCCAAAGGCATGCAAAGCTCTCTCAAATTACAATTTGAGCAGGCAGTTTTGAGATCTTGCGTCAGTGAGGATGTATCCATATTTAATCGATTGAATAGTCCATAATTTTTTTATGCGATTCATTGACTGGTTTTAACGCTTATTGATTTGAATCAAAATCAAGTTACATCTTTATCTGCATAATACCATTTAATGAGGCATCAGATATGATCGAAGTTAAACCTAGCCAACGGCCTCAGTTGTTGTCAGATTTGCGGCAGCAATATCATATAGCTGGGTTGCAAATTTTTGCCTTTGTTACTTTATAGCCATCTTCCTTTTTGTGAGTCACTTTGTTTCTTCTGTGCTTGCAATAAAAGGGTGACTAAACTGCATGCGCATAGCGCTATTGATTAACAGTACTTGAGTAAAGCAATAGATTTACACCTTGTCAGTTTGGATAATAAACCAAGCGTTTCACGGTTGTATTTAGGTGGCAGTAAGCCAGCGTATTTTTCAGATGCAGAGTTGATGCAGTTGATGATTGATTTTAAGCAGTACTTCTGCGCCGAATTAGCAAGATTTGCAGCATTGAAAAATGCTGGGATGTTAGCGTGGGTATTTTATTCGCACGATTGCAATGTTGATTGATCAATCCCGCTAAATAGACCAAACACGCGCACGATTTTCAAAAATAATTTAAGATGAAAAGATGGAAACACCGCTAGCATTAACGACACTTTTAATGGGTTTTGCCGGTGGGCCGCATTGTATTGCCATGTGTGGTGCGGCGTGTGGAGGCATACAAACAGGAAATACGGGTTTGCAAATAGGCAAATTTCATGCAGGTCGTCTTGTTGGTTACGCCAGCTTAGGGGCAATGGCGGCTGCATCAGTCAACACACTGGCTTGGTTTTCTGATCAAACAACTGCTTTACACCCACTATGGACATTTTTCCACGTATTAGTGCTTGCTTGGGGTTTAATGTTGTTGCTGTTTGCGCGTCAACCAACATGGGCTGACCTTATAGGAAATCAAATTTGGACACGCATTCGTCAATTTTTACAGTTATCAGGTGGCGGCTTTATAACAGGCATGCTATGGGCATTAATGCCATGTGGTTTGCTGTATTCAGCATTGTTAGTGGCCTCGCTAACTGCTAATCCTGTGACTGGTGCATTCAGCATGGCGATGTTTGCATTAGGGACCAGTGCATCATTGATTATTGGACCATGGTTTTGGTTTAAGCTCAGCAATGGTTCAAAATGGATAGGGAACAGCACCAGCATGCGCTTGGTAGGTCTTTTACTAACTGGCGTTGCCGCTTGGGCTATTTGGATGGATTTGATGCATCAAACCAAAGTTTGGTGTAATTAATGAGATGTTATTCATGATGTAAAAAGTAGGAAAAAAAATCTCTACCGCGCGCGGTAGAGATAGGGAGGAACCAGCATCCTTACTTTTAAAATTGGTCTCTAGAATTTATCTTTAAAACTTCTTACCAATACCAAAACCAATCACCCATGGGTTAATATCTACGCTATCAATTTTTCGCCAAGTATTGCCGGTGGCAGTGCCTTTTAATTTAACATCAGTGTCAATGGTTACGTATTTAACATCAGCGTTAAGTAGCCATCCATCTTTGAGGTTAATATCAACACCAGCTTGCAAAGCCCAACCCCAACTATCACTGTCGATTTTAATTTTATTACCAGTAATGGCACCAGCGCTACCCTTCAAATTACGATCAAGCATCATGGTATAGTTAATGCCAGCACCAACATAAGGATCAATCATTTGGTCTGGATTAAAATGCCACTGGGCGGTTAATGTGGGTGGTAATAGATTGACACTGCCTAAGCCTTGATTGCCTACCGCGCCAACTGAGTCACCAGTTATGCTGACATTATGACGTGTGCCTAATGCCAAAATCAATTCTGCCGCAATATGCTTAGTAAAATAGTATGAGATATCAAGTTCAGGAATGACTTTATCACTAACATTTAACTCTGCGCCAGGTGACATTGTAGCTGGGCCGACAACTTTGTTTACATCTTTACCCAAGCTACTATCTTCATTAGGGCTTACATTCACTGCGCGAACCCGGACGACCCAATCGCCAGCTTCTGCATGCGCGAGCATAGGCGTGGCTAATGCGGCTGCAATTGATAATGCTGATATTGCTTTTTTCATCTCATTCTCCATAACATTATTTTTACTGTTGATGGAAGAATCATACGAGACGTATTGACTGGATGATTTGATGTAAATCAACAAAGCGCAATTAGCTTAGCAGACGTTTTATTGTGTATTAAGTCGCTGTGAAGAAGACTTTCAGGATTTTAGCACTTAGGTTTCTAACCAATAAAATGACAGTGCAGGAATGCTTAATAACGCATTTTCGATGGTGAGCGTCTCGCTTGACGCAAAGTCTTTTACTGAGCCATATTTAAAAAATCCCTTTTCTTTCAGTGGGTTAATATCTAGCATTTGATCAACATCACTAAAATTACAGACAACCAATACTCTTGCACTGCCAAATGGATGATTAAATCTAGCAAACACCAACAAATGCGGATTCGATGTTGCTAGCAGTTCGCGATTATTTTTGTCTGCAAAGGATGGAATTTCTTTACGAATGGCAATTAATTTTTTAAGCGCATTGAAAATGCGATATTCAACCGTACCTATTTCTTTTCTTTTCTCAACTTTATCCCAATCCAATTGAGGGCGATGCGTCCAGCGATTATCGTTTCTTTTATGTTCATCGCTCAGATATGAGTCATCATTCAATGTGCCCGTACTGTCACCATAGTAGAGCAAAGGAATGCCACCAAAAGAAAGAATGACACTGTGCAAAAGAATAATGGTTTTAATCGCAGATGCGACTGCTTCAGGATTTTGAGTAACTAACGCTGTTTCTAGTCCAGCTAACGAGGCTAATGAGCCGGAGATGCGAGCATCGCCTGTTTTTTTATTCACACCAAAAGCAAAACCTTTGGCGTTGGACATGCCATAGTGGCCAGTGTAATAATCCACTAGGAATCGACGATGAAGCACAGGATCATAACCTGCATCAATAATATCAGCATTGCTAAAGCCCCAACCAATGTCATCATGGCAACGTACATAATTAAGCCAAGTCGCGCGCTCTAATTTTTCAGGAATACTCTGTATTCCTTTATTGAGTAACGTGGTATTTTTGGTCGCCACGGCTTCCCAAAGCAACGCCATTAAGGTTGCGTTATAAGCAATTTCACACTCTTTTGCATTAATGGCATCTTCACCAAAATACTTCACAATTTCAGTTGGTGCAACAATCGCTTCGGCAATAAATAACACACCCGGCGCGGTAATTTGGCAACAGTCTTTAAATAATTGCAGAATTAAATGCGCTTCCCGCTCATTTTGGCAAGTGCTACCCATTTTTTTCCACAGAAAAGCAACCGCATCTAAGCGCAAAATATCAACGCCATGATTTGCCCAATAGAGCAAAACGTCGAGCATTTCGATAAAAACAGCTGGGTTCTTGTAGTTTAAATCCCATTGAAAATGGTTGAATACAGTCATCACCCATTTATTCATTTCTTCATCCCAAGTGAAACTATTGGGCGCAAACTCTGGAAAAACTTCGGGCATGGTTTCTTCATAAAGATCAGGCATCTGTCTATCTTCAAATAGATAGTAATAGTCTTGATAGGTTGAATTACCTTGACGCGCTTGTTGTGCCCAAGCGTGCTGATTAGACGTGTGATTCACCACAACATCTAACGTAATCAGCGTTTCACGATTTTTTAAATTCTTGATGAGCGCATCAAGATCTGCTAGCGTTCCGTAACTTTCATCCACCTTGCGGAAATCTCGCACGGCATAACCACCATCATTTTCAACTTCAGGGCAATCACAAATAGGCATAATATGAATCATATTGATGCCCAACTCCTGCAAGAGATGCAGTTTAGAGGGCATGCTTTTTAAGTCGTTAGAATAGCCTTCGCAATATAAAGCCATGCCAACCCATTTTTGGTTTAAGAACCAATCGTGATCTTTTTCGCGAATTAAGTCAGACTCTTTCAGCGCTTGCGCTCGGTTGATATATTGTTGCGCCATGGTTTTAACCAGGTTTTCTAATTGTTGTTTAAAGTCATCACGGTCGCCATACAAATGATGGAAGATAGAATAAATAGCATAAAAATTAGCGCCCAGCCGTGTATAAAAATGTTGCAAATCAGCATCATTATTTTTGATGTTGATATTAATTAAAATATCATTTAATAGCGAATGTGAGACTTGTTCATACATATGAATACATCCACTTTATTACTTTAATCTTTGCTCGTTTATCCAAATTGATAATGTTTTATCCCTTCTAAAATACCAGCGGCGTACCGCCCTTTAGCAAAATATACTTGATCATTGCCACGTAGCGTTTCTAACTCTTCACTATGGTTGCCAACCACAACGCCCAAGGTATCGCCGACTAACATTTCACTATCGTTACCTGAGTCACCAGAGGTTAAAAATTGCTCAAGCGGCAAATCCCATTTATAAGCTAAATAGCGAATCGCATGGCCTTTAGACGCTCTGATTGGCAGAATATCTAAGAACTCATTGTGTGAGTAAATCACTTGTGCATGAAGCTTTAATTGCTGTAAGTGTTGATTAATGGTTTCAAGCGACGGAAATTCTTCTGGCGTTACCAAATAACTAATTTTAAATGCTCGTTGGTTGATTTCTGTTTGTAATCGAATACCCGCAATGCTTTTCATGGCTTCGACCAAATCATCACGTCGCCACAAATGTTTGATGTGATTAGACCAACCCGTATCTGGTTTTAATGACGTACCATAATTAATTTCACTGCCAACGGAAGTAATCAGTACATCAGGCATAGGCACATTATTTTTTAGTAATATCTCTATTGCGCTTTCAAGTGGTCTGCCCGTTGCAATGCCAAACGCTAATTGACCAGATTGTGCGCGTAACCAGGAAATTAGGGTTTGTAAGCTATTTTTATCACCCAAAAGGGTATTGTCAATATCGGTAATCAGTGCAATCTTTGCTAATGGCATGGTCGACTTTCCTGCATTTAATGCTGTTTTATATTGGCGTTGCACTCTTTTACGGTCTTTTCGCAACAATATACGCACTGTTTTCATATACTTTTCGACGTGCTTTTCCCATGTGTAATGACGCTTAATATTATTCAAACCATTTTTCGATAGTAAGCGCCATTCTTTTGGATCAGAAAGCATTTGTTCTAAAGCGGTGGCAATGGCATTGCTGTCTAAAGTATCGGTTATTAAACCACTCCGACAATTATTCATAATGTCTCTTGGCCCACCATCATCAGGCGCAACAAAAGGTAACCCACTGGCAACAGCTTCAATCAATGTTAAGCCAAACGGTTCAGTAAAAGCAGGGTTAATAAAAACACCTTTGCGCCTGGCTGCATAACGATATAGTTCAGGAATATCATCTTGCGAAATATTTTTAGGAATCGCAACTTTTCCCCATAAATCATACTGATCAATATCGAGTAGCAGATCGTTCATGACTTGTTGTTGCGACTCTTCTAAGGTTTTTATATCTTCACGTGTGCCCGCCACAATCACTAAGTTAGCCATTTCTTGCAAGGCTTTGCTTTGACCATAAGCCGCAATTAAACCACTGATATTTTTGCGTAAATCTGGTCGGCAAATGGTCAAGATAATGGGTTTATCTTTTTTGAAAATAAATTTATCAATCAGTAATTTCAGCCCTTCATTGATACGATAACCGTTTACTGGAGCAGAAAAGCGTGAGGTATCAATGCCAGGTGGAATGACGCTGTATCGATGGGTATCGTGATTGCGATACATGCCATATTGATCATCTATTTCTTGACGTGTGCTGGTCACAATAAGCGCAGCATCTTGGATAATATCTTCTTCTACCGCAATGCGTTTTTCCAGATAATACTGTCTTTCGATCGCTGATGCTTTTTTGCCAGATTGTAGCAATCGATCGAGTTTAGGACGGCCGAGTGAATGGCCCGTGAAAATCAGCGGAATACCCAATAGGTTAGATAACTGCCGACCAACATAGCCAGCATCGGCATAATGGGCATGAATAAAGTCAGGCAATTGGCCTTGTTTACGTAAAAAATGCAGACACTTGTCGACCATTTGATCAAGGTGTTTCCATAATAATTCTTTACGAATATATTTAGTTGGGCCTGCTTGTAACCGAATAATTCTAGTCTTTTCACTGAGCTCTTCTTCAGCGCGTGCATAGTCTGCATCGATGCCATCATCATCTATTAAGCGGGTTAATAAATCCACTTTAGCCACTTGCGGATGCTTTGCCAGTGCTTTTGTTAGCTCAACCACATATTTTGTTTGACCGCCAGTATCTGCATTAATGCCTAATTCCATATCATTAGCGCGAATTAAGCCGTGCACGCTAATCATTAAAATATAAAGCGAATGTTCTTTATTGTCATTTGGCGGTATTTGCATCAAAACCAGCTTTTAATATAAGGCAAATAAAAGTCACTTGTGTCTGGGGCGGCACCTCTTATCGTGCAAACGGCAGAGGCAAAAATAGCGGCACGAGTCAGCATCTCTTCCATCGACCAATGGTTTAATAAGCCTAGAATACAAATAGCGGAAAATGCATCACCTGCGCCAACGGTGTCAACTAATGCTGCGGTTAATGCAGGCACACTGACTTTTGTTTCTTCACCATTGCTCGATAGCGCCCATGCCCCAGTCTCACCACAGGTAACAAATAAGTGTTTTAAATCAAATCTTTTGATTAAAAATAAAGCACGGTCTTTATCATTACTCAGATTAGGCTCAAAGTAATTGCAAACAATGGCCAATTCATCTTCATTGATTTTGACGATTTCTGTTCGCAATAATGAGCGGCGAATCATGTGTTTGTTATACCAAGGCGCACGCAAATTAATATCTAAGAATCGGAGACATTTGGCACCACTTAAAAAGGTGTCTAGTGCCAAACGCGATTGAATACCACGCTGCGCCAATGTGCCAAAGTAAGCTAAATCAGGTTGATTTGCTAAGGTTGTTAAATGCGCCATACCGCTATGAATATGGTCATAAGCTTGATTGGGTTCTATTTCAAATCGATGGCTGCCATTTTCCATATGTACGGTAACTTGGCCAGTCGGGTAAACAGAATCTAATTGAATGCCTGATTGGTCGATATCTAGTTTGGTCAGCTCAGCAAAGAGTGACTTTTTGAGAGCATCATTGCCTACTCTAGAAATTAAAACTGGATATTGCCGAAAGGCACGCAGATGCCTGGCAAGATTATAGGGCGCACCGCCAAACACGGTGGCATCTGGAAAAATGTCCGCTAACACTTCCCCAAAAATAGCGATGGTAAATGGATTGTTCTTCAGATAATCAGACATGTCTTTTTATTCTAACACTTAAAAATTATTTGAAAAATTACATTAACAATAATCACGCTTATCGATAACGTTTCCTTATGTTTTATTGTTTTAAAGTATTATTAAGCACGCGCAGACATTAAAACGCCACCATCTCAAATTCCGCTTTAGAGACACCGCATTCTGGGCACATCCAATCAGATGGCACATCTTCCCATTTAGTGCCAGCGGCAATGCCATCTTCAGGCCAGCCTTTTTCCTCTTCATAAATTAAACCGCATACAGTACATATCCAAGTTTTCATGTCTTATCCCTTTTAAGTGAATCCATTATTTTAAGGTAATTTGTCTACATTGGTCGGCTAAGGCATCAATAACTGAAAAAAAGCCCGCTTGCGCGGGCTAAATAGGAGGAAGTCAATCCATTAAATCCATTTTCGAACTCAATCTACTTGGTGGGAGCCATTAGCAGTTTTTAATAGGGTACAAATAAAAACGGACACTTTAATGTCTATAAAGTGTCCGCTATTTAAAGGTAAGCCTTAATGATTACAAATCAAATCGATCTGCATTCATCACCTTTACCCAAGCATGGACAAAGTCATTTACAAACTTTTCTTTTGCATCATCCTGCGCATAAACTTCTGCGTAAGAACGTAAGATTGAGTTTGAGCCAAACACTAAATCAACGCGAGTAGCTGTCCATTTCACTTTACCTGTCTTGCGGTCACGAATGTTATAGAGTTGATTGCTGGTTGGCTCCCATACATTGGCCATATCCGTTAGATTAACAAAAAAGTCATTACTCAACACACCTTCATGGTCGGTGAACACGCCATGCTTAGTGCCACCATGGTTGGTGCCAAGTACGCGCATACCACCAACTAATGCTGTCATTTGGTACGCTGTTAGCCCCATTAATTGAGTGCGGTCTAACATCAACTCTTCTGTTGATACAACATAATCTTGCTTAACCCAGTTGCGATAGCCATCATGGACGGGCTCTAGCACGGCAAATGACTCTGCATCCGTCATTTCATCTGTTGCATCGCCACGACCAGCAGCAAATGGCACGGTAACATTAACGCCAGCTGCTCGTGCCGCTTTTTCAACCGCGGCTGTACCAGCCAATACAATTAAGTCAGCCATGCTTACTTTTTTGCTTAGACCTGCTTGTACACTCGCTAGCACACTCAGCACTTTTTCTAGTCTAGCGGGTTCATTGCCCGCCCACTCTTTTTGAGGTGCCAAGCGTATGCGTGCACCATTTGCACCACCGCGATAATCTGAACCGCGGAAAGTACGTGCGCTATCCCAAGCGGTGGAAACAAGTTCCGATATACTCAAGCCGCTATTTAATAGCTTCGTTTTAAGGTTTGCAATTTCTTCCTCTGTTAAGTCGTTATTTAGCTTTGGAACAGGGTCTTGCCAGATTAAATCTTCCTGCGGCACGTCGGGTCCTAAATAACGGCTCTTAGGTCCTAAATCACGGTGCGTTAATTTAAACCAAGCACGCGCAAAGACTTCAGAAAAATAGGCTGGATCTTTGTAGAAGCGCTCAGAAATTACCCTGTAAATAGGGTCTTTAATCATGGCCATATCGGCATCTGTCATGATGGGATTGTAGCGAATAGAGGCATCTTCTACATCAACAGGTTTATCTTCTTCCTTAATATGCGTTGGTTCCCATTGCCATGCACCCGCTGGACTCTTTTTGAGTTCCCACTCGTGGTTCAATAACATCTCGAAGTAACCGTTATCCCACTTAGTAGGATGCGTTGTCCAAGCGCCTTCAATGCCGCTACTCACAGTGTCTCTGCCAAAGCCTTTTCCTTTTGGATTATGCCAACCAAGGCCTTGCTCATGTACATCAGCAGCTTCTGGCTTGTCTCCAAGAAGCGTAGCATCACCATTACCATGGCATTTACCGACAGTATGGCCACCAGCAGTCAGTGCAACCGTTTCTTCATCATTCATTGCCATACGCTCAAATGTAATGCGTATATCATGCGCAGTTTTGAGAGGATCGGGATTGCCATCTACGCCTTCTGGGTTGACGTAAATTAAGCCCATCATAACAGCGGCTAGTGGATTTTCTAAATCACGTTCACCTGAATATCGACTATTCTCACTACCACTTGGCGCTAACCATTCTTTTTCAGAACCCCAATAGATGTCTTGCTCTGGGTGCCAAATATCGGCTCGACCGCCTGCAAATCCATAGACTTTTAATCCCATAGATTCATAAGCGATAGTGCCCGCCAAAACGATTAAATCCGCCCATGACAGATTATTGCCATATTTCTTTTTAATTGGCCATAACAAACGACGTGCTTTATCTAGATTAACGTTATCTGGCCAGCTGTTGATGGGAGCAAAACGTTGGTTTCCTGTGCCTGCACCGCCGCGGCCATCAGCGATGCGATAGGTACCTGCTGCATGCCAAGATAGACGTATCATCAAGCCACCATAGTGTCCCCAGTCTGCAGGCCACCATTCTTGACTATCGGTCATTAATGCGTGCAAGTCTTGCTTGACTGCTTGAAAATCTAATTTTTTGAATGCGGTTGCGTAGTTAAAATCTTCACCCAAAGGGTTTGTTTTTGTATCATGTTGATGCAGAATATTCAGATTGAGCGCCTTTGGCCACCAATCCATATTGGATGTCTCTACTGTTGTATTGCCACCATGCATTACTGGACATTTTCCAGCACTTGATGATTTTTTATCCATTTTAAACTCCTCTTAAATTACTTTCTGTTATTAATATGTCAATGCATATTGCGCCATTAGCTCAACTAGTATGTCACTAATACTTTGATTGTTCATCATATTTTCTCTCTTAATATACACGCCTATGTTCAATAGGTGAAACGCATTGTAAAAGGACAAAATTCATTTGCATAATTGTATATACTGATAAAGTTGATAAATAATACTTATATATGATGGTCATCATTAATTATTGGAGTAATACATGACATTAAATGAGCTCAAGTTTGTAGTGGCCGTTGCTCAAGAACGTAGTTTTAGGCGCGCGGCAGAGAAGTGTTTTGTGACTCAACCCGCGTTAAGTTTAGGGATTAAAAAGCTAGAGCAGGAGCTAGATGTTATTATTTTTGAGCGTAGCCGTAGTGAAGTGACACCAACAGAAATAGGGTCGCGGTTGATTGAACAGGCTAATATTATATTAGAGCAAGCTAACCGTTTAAAAGAGTTAGCTAAGTTAGGCGCTAATCCATTAGAGGGCATGTTTAAGTTGGGAATAATTCATTCAGTAGGCCCATATTTGTTACCAGAAATCATTCCAATATTAAGAAAAAGCGTGCCCAGTATGCCGCTAGAAATTGAGGAAAATTTAACTGCCAATTTAGAAGTGCAACTCAAAAATGGTGTGATTGATGCCGCGGTAATTGCCTTGCCTTTTAATGTGCCTGGCATGCAGGTGCAAACGCTTTATGATGAAGATTTTTCAGTCGTTGTGCCATCTAATCACCATTGGGCAAATCGAAAGCTGATTAAGGCAGAAGAATTATCAGATGAAAAAGTGCTACTGCTCAATAGTGGCCATTGTTTTAGTAATCAAGTGACACAAGCTTGTCCAGAATTATCGCGTAAAGGGGAGGTACTACAAGGCAACTCCTTAGAAACGATACGTAATATGGTGGCTTCTAATTTAGGTATCACCGTATTGCCAGCTTCAGCAACGGTTAATCGATATGCTAATCCTTTGTTAAAGGTTATTCCATTTGAAAAACCCGTACCGACCAGAAGAATTGCGATTGCCTGGCGGAAAAGTTATGTACGCACGCAGGCGATTGAAAAACTAGTAGAAGCGATTGTTGAAGTGCATCAAGCGCTGATATAAGCAAGCGATAAAATAATTAATAAAGTAATAAAATACGGTAGCTAGCGACGCTTGGATCATCGACATGAAATGACAACTTAATCGTCGCGGTTTCATTCGATTCCAAGCCACGTTTAATTTTTTCGTTAGAAGCTAAATAGAGTGTTGGTGTAATTAATTTTTTAATAACAGCATGATCATTATCATCGGTTAGCGTTAGTTCTAAGCTTGGATAAGCTTGTGGATAGTTCGCATTGTTTTTGATTGCGCTGGTCAATTGAATGACTGATTGATAAGTGTCATCCTCTTGCATATCGGAATCACCAATTGTGATTAAGTCCAAATTTTTGGATAAATCGATGGTACATTTCAGCGGCACACAAGCACGCTCGAGCAGAGGCCTGATTGGCGGAAACCGATTTGCAATTTCGGCACGCAAAAAGTAAGCGCAAAGCAAAGGAATGGTTATCAAAAGTATAAAGTTAATCAAACCAATCCAAAAAGAATATTGGCTAGACTTTTTATGACCACGATTCTTATGAGTGAAAATAGCATTAATATTAGCGGATTGTTCTGGCAGTTCAGTTTGCACTGTCGTCTGATTGGTCGGTTCAACTTCACTGGCTAAAGGACTAATAACATAATCAACATCCTCTTGCTGATTGACTGGGATAAGCTCAACTGGTTGAGATTGCTCATCCGCAGGCGCGCCTTGTTCCGATTCTTCTTGTTTAGATTCAGTCATCGCATCTTGCATGCTATCGCTTACGATACTATTTTCGCTAATTAAAACCTGCTGATTTTTCTCAGTAGCGATCTCTTCTGCATCTGCTTGGTCTTCATCAGCAGTGCGCATATCATCGGTAACGGCAGTTAGCCTATTTTTTGCATTAAATACATGATCACAATGGCCACATTGCACTTTGCCACGATAAGTTTTAATCAGCGCATCATCCAATAAAAATTGGGTTTCGCAGTTGGGGCAGGCAGTAATGTAGTTCATCTTTTAATGCCAGTTAGGAGTATCCATGCATCTTTTTTTATCGGAACATCCATTGTAAACCATTCAGAATAGCGAGCAAGAAGTGCTTCCGTTTGCTCTTCCAAAATGCCTGACAATGCGATCTTGCCGCCTGCTTTGCAATATTTAGCCAGTGCTGGCGCCAGCAACATAAGCGCGCTGGATAAAATATTAGCCACTATAGTATCGAATGTTTGATGACCAAATTCACGGGCATCATAGAAAGTAATATCATTGGTTGCATTTTGTTCGGCATTAAAACGACTAGCGGTTACTGCTTGGTCATCAATATCTACACCAACAGTGATCTTAGCACCTAACTTTTTTGCGGCAATGGCCAAGATACCTGAGCCACAACCGTAATCTAATACATCCCCTAAATGACTTTGCTGTGTTAACCATTCTAAACATAAATGGGTTGTTGGATGACTGCCGGTGCCGAAGGCCAGGCCAGGATCCAAAATGATATTAATTGCTTTTTCATTTGGGCTGGTGTGCCACGTTGGCACAATCCACAGGTTATCGGTGATATGAATAGGATCAAATTGCGCTTGTGTTGCGCGGACCCAATCTTGCTCTTCGATGGTTTCTGTCACATAACTAAATTGAGAAATCTGCGTTTCATCTTGCAGTGCTTGCAGTAGTTGCATGATGTCAGCAGATGCATCTAACATCGCCGTCACTATGTTTTGCTGCCAAATCCCTGGTGGTGGGTCGCCAGGTTCACCAAAAATAGCTTGTTCAGCAATGGTTTCTGCATGAGCATCTTCAATGCTGGCAGAAAGTGCGCCTAATGCCATTAGTGCATCACTAATGGCGTCAGCATTTTGGTCGTTTGCTTGAATTTTAAGTAATAGCCAAGCCATTACTATTTGCTCGAAATGCCGAGCTTTTCTTCAAGATAGTGAATGCTAGTACCGCCAAGGTGGAATGCGGCATCAGCCATTAAGTCTGAGTGCAAGGCAATATTGGTTTTAATGCCTTGAACTGACATCTCAGACAGTGCAATCCGCATGCGTGCAATTGCTTGATCTCGTGTTGCACCATGCGTAATCAATTTACAAATCATTGAATCGTAATACGGCGGAACAACATAACCACCATAAACATGGGTATCGATACGCACACCAGGGCCGCCTGGCATATGGAAACGGTCAATCTTACCTGGCGATGGTATAAAGGTATAAGGATCTTCTGCATTGATACGACATTCAATAGCATGGCCATTCAATTGCACGTCTTTTTGACGAATGGTTAATTTTTCACCAAACGCAACTAGAATTTGCTGTTGCACCAAGTCCATACCTGTAATCATTTCAGTCACGGTATGCTCAACTTGCAAGCGTGTATTCATTTCAATAAAAAAGAACTCTCCATTTTCATAGAGGAATTCAAAAGTACCTACGCCATGATATTTCATTTTACGGCACGCTTCAGCACAACGCTCACCAATTTTGTCGCGCATACGAGGAGCTAACAAAGGTGAGGGGGCTTCTTCAATAATCTTTTGGTGTCGACGTTGCATAGAGCAGTCGCGATCGCCTAAGAAAACAGCATTGCCAAATTTATCCGCCAGCACTTGAATCTCGATGTGTCGTGGATTTTCTAAATACTTTTCCATATACACAACGGGGTTACCAAAAGCGCTTTGCGCTTCTGCTTTGGTCATATTCACCGCGTTAATCAGTGCAGCTTCTGTGTGCACCACGCGCATACCACGACCACCACCACCACCAGCGGCTTTAATGATGACTGGATAACCGACTTTTTTAGCCGTTGCCATTATTGTCGCTGGGTCATCAGATAGTTCGCCATCAGAGCCAGGAACGCAAGGTATACCCGCTTTTTTCATTGCTTCTTTTGCTGAAACCTTATCACCCATCAAGCGAATCGTTTCTGCTTTAGGGCCAATAAAGGTAAAACCGCTTTGTTCTACTCGTTCTGCAAAGTCGGCATTCTCAGATAAAAAGCCGTAGCCTGGGTGAATTGCTTGTGCATCGGTCACTTCGGCAGCACTAATCACTGCTGGAATATTGAGATAACTTAAACTAGAAGCAGCAGGGCCAATACAAACAGATTCATCGGCAAGCTTGACGTATTTTGCCTCTTTATCCGCTACGGAGTGCACAGCAACTGTTTTAATGCCCATTTCTCGGCAGGCGCGTTGCACGCGCAGTGCAATTTCACCTCTATTTGCAATTAATATTTTTTCAAACATACGTTAACCAATCACAAATAAAGGCTCACCATACTCAACAGGTTGACCATTTTCAATTAATATTTTTTTCACGATACCCGCTTTATCGCTTTCGATTTCATTCAGGAGCTTCATGGCTTCGATAATACAAAGCGTATCGCCGACTTCTACCTTGTCGCCAACTTCCACAAATGAACTTGCTTCAGGAGATGACGCACGGTAAAAAGTGCCGACCATTGGCGACTCTACAGCGTGACCTTGAATAGCTTCAGGCACTCCCTCAGCAGTGGCTGGTGCAACAACGGGAGCGGCTGCAAGTTGCGCAGGAGCTGCAGCATATTGCATCGGTTGTGGTGCGAATTGATGAGTTGCACGGCTAATGCGAACTTTCTCTTCGCCTTCTGTCAACTCTAGTTCAGAAATGCCTGATTCCTCAACTAAATCGATTAGTTTTTTTAATTTACGTAAATCCATGGTAACTCCTCAAATAAACTGATTTTTATAATTGGTTATTTAGTCGATTAATTGCAAAACGTAAGGCAGCGTCATAACCATCAGGGCCTAAGCCGCTGATCACGCCGACTGCTATATCGCTAAAATAAGAATGATGTCTAAAACTTTCACGTGAAAAAACATTGGATAAATGGACTTCAATGAATGGAATGCTCACTGCAGAAATTGCGTCGCGAATGGAAACCGACGTATGTGTAAAAGCAGCAGGATTGATAATCATGAAATCCACTTGTTGTATTGCTAGCTGTTGAATTTTTGTGACGATATCGCTTTCAGCATTGCTTTGATAGGTTTCTAATGCAATATCAGCCGATTGTGCGATTGCCTTGAGATGAGCATTAATGCTGTCCAATGTTGCATGACCGTAATGCTCTGGTTCCCGCGTGCCAAGCAGGTTAAGATTAGGTCCGTGCAGCACTAGAATTGATTTTGCTGCCATTTTCTACTGCCCTGACACAAATGGATTGATATTCATAATGCGCAAGTTTGCCGAAGTTAAGCTATTTTGTCCAGCTTATTTACAACATTTGAGCGAAGTTAAATAACGCAGTTTATTATAGGAATATGCTAAGCGATTGAATCGAAAAGTGAAATGTTAGGATAGTAATTTAAGCAATGCTTCTTCTAAAAGCGGCTTAGAAATGCGTCCAAAATAAGTGTTAGCAACCGTACCATCTTGCTTAATAATAACGGTGTATGGTAGTGCACTTTTGTTATTACCAAGATTAGCGGCTAAGTTAGCACCCGTGTCCTCTGCTGCTAATAATGGATAGCTCACCTTATTTTCTACATTAAATTCTTTAATCAAACCAATTTCATCTAGTGCAATACCAATCACAATGACGTTTTTTTCTTGATACTCGGTATTAAGCGCAGATAGCTCTGGCATTTCCTCGCGGCACGGTGGACACCAAGTTGCCCAAAAGTTAAGCACAATAATTTTACCTTGCCACTGGTTGAGCGCTTGCGGTACACCGTTTTCATCAGGCAGTGACGTGGCAAATAGTTCGGTCGTTGATAGTCCTACATCATTATTGTCTATTTTGTCTATTTTTTCAGAGATAAAATAGCCAGATACTGTAATGATAATGAATAAAACAACAGCGCCTAAAGGGGAAATGAGTTTGTTTAGCATGATATAAATGGATTCAAATTGAGTTCAAATTAACAAGTGATGAGCGGATTGCATTCATCTGCTTTTAGCGCATTGACACGATTAACGGTCGCTAAAAACTGCGGCGCATTTTCATAGCCAATCACACGAATAGGCTTAATTTCTTGCCCTGAACGATTAAAAAAGATAATGCCTGGCGGTCCAAATAAATTAAAGCGTTGCAGTAATGCAAGGTCTTCAGGCGTATTTCCAGTGACATCCGCTTGTAATAAGACAGCCTCTTTTAATGACGCTTGTACCGCAGGGTCACTGAATGTTAACAGTTCCATCTCTTTGCATGATGTGCACCAATCAGCATAAAAATCGAGCATGACTATTTTTCCTTTAGCCATATCAATATGCGCATCCAGCTCAGCTGTATTCTTAACGCGAACGAAAGGTAAATGGTTTTCGGTTTTTTTATGACTGGATAAGCTTAAGCCCGACAATGGTTGAAGCGGAGACTTAGCGTCCGATACGGCACCAATTAACATCGCAATGCCAACAATTAGCAGCATGATGCCAATACCCTTCCAAAAACGCATCCACGGATGTGATCGGCCGGTATTAATGTCTAACGGTAAGCTGTCTAAGGCATGTAGATAGACGGCTGGAATAATTAACAATGCAGACCAAAATAGCAGTTCTACCCTAGTTGGCAGAATGGGTGAAATAATAAAAATGGCGACTGCCAACATGATGATACCGAAGAGATTGCGCACACCGGTCATCCAGACACCTGCTTTTGGTAAAACATGACCAGCAGATGCGCCAATCAGTAATAAAGGGACGCCCATGCCAATTGATAAGGTAAATAAAGCCACGCCGCCTAATACAACATCGCGCGTTTGACTGATATATAGCAAAGCACCTGCTAATGGCGCGGCTACACATGGACTAACAATTAAGGCAGAAATAACGCCCATAACAAACACGCCAATAAACTGTCCGCCTTTTAGTTTATTCGACGTATTGACCATGCGCTCTTCGATCGTACTTGGCAAACGCAGCTCGTAAAAACCAAACATCGAAAATGATAACACCACAAAAATCAAAGCCGTCGCCGTCAGCATCCATGGGCTTTGTAGTGCGTTACTGAGTAGTTGCCCTGATAATCCGGCAGCAATACCGGCGACGGTATAACTCAGCGCAATGCCCAATACATAAGCCAGCGAAAGATTAAAACTATGTAAACGACTGGTTTCTGCTTGGTGCGCTTTTTTATCACCAACAATAATGCCCGATAAAATTGGAATCATCGGCAATACGCAAGGTGTAAACGATAGTAATAAACCAAAGCCAAAAAAGCCAGCAGCGATTAACCATAATTGGCCACTTTTTAATAAACTAGTGGCTTTATCTTCGTTGCTTACTGGTAGGCTGGTATTTGCAATACGATTAGGGTCAGCTGGCGCGATTGCTGCACCAGACATGTCAATCTTCAATACTTTTACTTGCGGCGCATAGCAAAGCCCTTTTTCACTACAACCTTGAAAACGCGCATCAATGATTAACTCTTGCGCAGAATTATTAACACCAATCAGCGCAACAAAGTCATGATGATAAACCTCTTGTCGACCAAAGTTGGGATCATCTTTAATGTCACCTGCTGGCATATTAACGGCGTTAATCTTACCTAACGTCGCATCTTTAATTTCAAACTTAATGCGGTCTTTATAAAGATAATAACCCTGTATAACAGTGAATTTTGCTTCTAGTGTATGGCTATCTTTGGCAACGATATCTAGTTTAAACGCCGCATCAGGATGTAAGAACTTTTCTGCATCACTATCCGTAAACGCGCTAAAGCCGCTGTTTCCAGCATAGCTATTCGCCATAAAACCCAGCAAAATCAAAACTATTAATAGCGCGCTAATGGAAACTACTAAAGTTGAAAAACGTCTTAACATCATTATCCTATTGAAAGTTGTGCATTAAGCCATTGTAAATAAGGATTATAACCACAATGTACATTGAGTGCGATGTTGTTAGGAAGTTCGTATGGAGGCATCTCTAAAATAAGATGCACCCCCCTTTTATATAAGAGATTGGCATGTCGCCTCAACGTTTACAAAGGCAGCTTGCTTAGCTTGAATCAGCGCATTTGCAACACGCTCAGCCGCTGTTTGGCTAGGCGCATGATGGAGCACGGGTATTAGCACTGCTATATTGTTATTATTCATAGTATGCTCTTTTGAAAGATGATGTTCGGCCATTTTTTATGTTAATCAATGTTTTCATGTGTTAAGGAACTTATGCGTTTATTTATTTTACTGATTTTACTCACTTTTCCCATGGTAGAAATTTATCTGCTTATACAATTGGCTGACGAATATGGCTGGTGGTTGCTTGTTTACTTAGTCGGTATTACCTATCTTGGCTTACAACTGATTAAAGGTGAAAAGCAGATGATGACGGTCAAAATGATGCAAAGCATACAAGCAGGCGGCAATCCTTTTAAAGCCATGTTGGGTACTGCACGCAATTTAGTAGCTGGTTTTTTATTGGTTATTCCTGGCATCATTACTGATATTATTGCAGTTATTTTGTTGCTTATTCCTATTCAACAACCCGAAGTAGATGCCACGGCAGGCAGTTATCAAACGGGCGGAAACGGCGCTGATAATGCTGGATTTGAAGGTAATTATCGAAAAGCCAAACACCACCCAGCCAATGATGACATTATTGAGGGTGAGTATGAGGAGATAAAAGAATCAGCAGCCGACAAAACCATCATCTCTTTTGATAAAGATGCAGACAAATAAGCGCAATTTTGTTTTGATAAATGAGGGAAAATGATGGCAAAAGTCACCATACAATCTAGTGGATATTCTTTCGATGTAAAGCCGAGCCAAACTGTATTAGAAGCAGCCATTGAAAATGGCATCAACCTACCCTACGGCTGTCGCACAGGCACTTGTGGATCGTGTAAAGGCAAACTAGTCTCAGGCAACGTCATGCATGATGACTATCAAGCGATTGCCATGACTGAGGCGGAACTCGTCGCAGGCAATGCCTTATTTTGTTGCGCAAGGCCGCTAGAAGATTTGGTAATTGACGTACGCGAATCGATGGAAGCAGGGGTAAAACCACGTATCTTACCTGCAAGAGTGTCAAAAAAAGAATTGCTCGCACCTGATGTGCTCGCGTTGCACCTTCAGTTACCAAGTAGTGAGCGCTTACAATTTTTGCCAGGCCAATATATCGAATTTATTTTAAGGAACGGCAAACGCCGTGCCTTCTCAATCGCCAATGCACCGCATGCCGAGTTTGGACTCGAGCTACATTTACGCTTTGTTAAAGGCGGCGAATTCACTGAATACGTGTTTAACCAGCTTGCCGAAAAAGCCATTATGCGCATAGAAGCGCCGTTTGGCAGCTTTTACCTGAGAGAAGAATCTAACAAGCCGATTATCTTCGCCGCCACCGGCACCGGCTTCGCGCCAATCAAAGGCATTATCGAACACATGCTCTACAACGACATTCAACGCCCCATGACCTTATATTGGGGTGGCCGCCAGCCAGTCGATTTATACATGGATGATTTATGCAAGCGCTGGGCACAGCATGTCCCAACATTTACCTATGTACCAGTGCTTTCAAAACCACATATCGATTGGACGGGCAGAACAGGTTATGTGCAACAAGCCATTACAGAAGACAATCCTGATTTAAGTGGCTACGACGTGTATGTGTGTGGATTGCCAAACATGGTGGATGATGCGCAGAAGCAATTTGCCTTGCATGGGTTGGGAGAGGAGGCATTTTTTAGTGATGCGTTTACGTTTGCGCCTAAGTGATAGATAACGCCGTGAATTTTTTAAGTTTATTGTGATGTTAGTACGAGACTGAATTTAAAAAATTTAAGGAGAGATTATGTTTAGTCAAGCTGTTATTGAGAATTTAGGATATTACGTTTATTACTTAAAAGACCCACGTGACGATAAAGTTTTTTATTTGGGTAAAGGAGTAGGGAATAGACTTTTCAACCATTAAAACTGTGCTTTAGAAACTATAAATGAAAGTGAAAAAAACTTGACCGAATCAGAGAAATAAAAAATTCAAATAACGCCGTTCAACATTATATTCTTGGGTATGGTTCAAACAGTCCTTGATGAAAACTCCTTGCTTACTTTCGTTGCTCGGCATGGCTAAAGGGCGGAAAACCAGTCGAAGTTTCAGCATTGCATTACTGATTAACTACCGTCATTCCCGCTTTCGCGGGAATGACGGTAGTGGATGTAGCTGTTGATTTACTTCCCTTGATCACGCTGAGTAGCGCAGAAAAAAAGCCCTCAAACGAGGGCTTTTTAATAGATAAAACTAATAAGTTATCTTACTCAATACCCAATAATTCAACCTCAAACACCAATGTCGCATTTGGGCCAATTGCTTGACCAGAACCTTTTGGACCGTAAGCCAAATCGGATGGAATCGTGAGTTCAAATTTATCACCAACACGCATTAATTGCAGTGCTTCTGTCCAGCCAGCAATCACACCACCAATGGGGAATACTGCTGGTTCGCCGCGGTCATATGAGCTGTCGAATACGGTGCCGTCAATGAGTGTGCCGCGGTAATGCACTTTTACTTTGTCGCTTTTGGTTGGCTTTTTACCGTCGCCATTAGCAAGTGATTGATATTGCAAACCACTGTTAGTTGTTATTACGCCATCTTTTTTACTATTTGCTTCTAGGTAAGCGACGCCTTCTGCAGTGTTTGCAGCGTGTTTTGCTTTTTGTCTTTCTTCGCTTATTTTTTGAATTTCTTCAATCGCGCTTCTTTTGTCTGCTTCTGATAGGCGAGGCTCATTGCCTGCAACCACATCGGCTACTGCCATTGCAAATGCATTAGTGTCTAATTCAATGCCATCATTTTTTAATTGATGAGCCATATTTTCGCCAACAATATAACTTAATCGTTCATCTAAGGTTACTAATTTTACTTCTGTTGTCATTGATTGCTTTCTTTTGTTGTCTCTGCTATCGCGAGAGATTTAGTTAAAACAGAATCATGTCTTGTTTGATTTCAACTGGCTTCTGTTTAGAGCGCTACCCCAATAGGTTAAGATTGGGTTTAATCGCGTTGACTTTAATGGAGCTTGGTTTAGAAATGGCCACGTGATAACTGACCGTGCTACTAACTCAACTACTACATTATTTTACTAGGTATGCGCTCAGGTTTCTAGTTTTGTCCAATCAATCAAAGATGATAATGGTTAAGACATTGATTTTTTGGCTTACCCCTCAGCTAAAATGCTCAGCATAGCGGCATCACCAGAGGCGTTTACCGTTTTAACTTTCAATCCCAATTCCAAAGGCTGTTCAGCTACTCTGGCATGATTCACACAGATAGTGATGTCTTTCAACCAATCAGATTCGCCCGTCATGGCTAATAAATAACGCATGGCTTCTGAACTTGTGACGACGATAGCGTGTAGTTTTCCATCGTGATAAGCTTGCTCTAAAATCTGGCAATTAGTTTGCGGGTTAACGCGTTGGTAGCATTCTGCAAAAGTGACTTGGGCGCCGCGTTGAATGAGCGTGTTGGCCAACACATCACGACCACCTATGCCGCGTACAATCATGACTTTTTTATCTTGCACATCAAGCATCGCTGATAACGAGAGTAAAGACTCACTATCAAAACGATCTTTTGGAGTTAATACTTCGGTAACACCAAATTTTTGCAGGCTCTGCGCAGTTGTTGGGCCTATAGTAGCAAATTTTAGCTGTTTCGGAATGCCTTGTTTAATCAGTCTTGGCATGCTGTTTTCTACCGCATTGCTACTAATAAAGAGTATCCAATCATAAGTATTGATATCAGCAATCACTGCTTCAAAAGTGGAGTAATCATCAAGTGCGGTGATATCAATGAGCGGAAATGCAATCACATTACCACCTGCGTCTTGAATAAGTTGTGTTAGCTTTTTAGCTTGATTAATCGGCCGCGTGATCGCGACACCGATATTAGCCAGTGCCAAATCTGGCGTTGCGCGCATTACTTAACACCGTCCAACTCAGCTAAGATTTTATCTGCACCTAAGCTGATTAATTTATTTGCTAATAGTTTGCCAATCGCCTTAGCATCATTCGCATCACCTGCCATGGTCTCGCGCAACATTTGTGTGCCATCAACACTAGCAACAAAGCCAGTGATAGTGATGGTACTGTTTTGCTTGGTTGCATATGCACCTAATGGCACGGTGCAACTGCCAGCCAAGGTGCGACTAAAGCCTCGCTCTGCTTCAACACATTGTTCGGTATCAATATGATTTAATGGAGCGAGCACATCAATTAAGTCGGTTCTATCTGACTTAATTTCAATGCCTAAAGCGCCTTGCCCCACGGCTGGAATGCTGTCTTCCGCAGAAATAATATTACGAATTCTGTCGGTTAGTTCTAGGCGAATTAAACCTGCCGCCGCTAGAATAATGGCAGCATATTGCCCTTCATCTAGTTTACGTAAACGCGTTTGCACATTACCACGTAGCGATTCAATCTTAAGGCGTGGAAAACGCGCTTGAATTTGGCTTTGGCGACGTAAGCTAGAAGTGCCAACAATGCTACCCGCTGGCAAATCGGCTAATGAATCGTAATCATTAGAAACAAAAGCATCATGCGGATTCTCACGCTCAACCGTTGCCACTAGCGCAAAGCCTTCTGGCATATTCATCGGCACATCTTTCATGCTATGCACCGCAAAGTCAGCACTGCCATCCAATAAGGCATTTTCTAGTTCTTTAATAAACAAACCTTTGCCACCGATACTGGCAAGTGGTTTATCTAAAATTTGATCACCTGTTGTGGTCATGCCTAAAATTTGTACATCACACGCTGGATATAATGATTGTAATCTCGCTTGAATATGCTTGGCTTGCCACATAGCAAGTGCACTTTCGCGCGAGGCAATGACTAATTTTTTTGGATGTGCTGCTGAAGTATTATTCATAAGCAGAATTTTAGCATAGGCTTAGCTGTATAAAGTGCTATAAGAAATAGTGATTTTTAAGGTAAGCTAACGCATTACTGAGTAGAAAAGTGACCATTAAGGCTATGCTCAGGGTTAATTTTGGGAGAATTTTATGCAATATCAATTAGATGTTTTTCTTGCTTCGTTAAATCAATTTTGGGTACAGGTGGTTAACTTTGTTCCACAATTACTAGCAGTCATTGTGATTTTATTTTTCGGCTGGGTAATCGCAAAACTGGTTAGGACAGCGGTAAAGCGTATTTTAGAGCTTATTAAGTTTGATAATTTTGCCGATAAATCTGGGCTAGAAGCGTTTATGAATAGTGGTGATATGAACCTCACACTCAGTGGCATTATTAGCCAAGTGGTGTATTGGCTAGTCATTATTATGTTCATCACTACGGGTGCCAATATGTTGGGCTTAACCGAAGTTGCACAACTGCTACACGATCTAGCTGCTTATTTACCACGTATTATTGTAGCGATTTTAGTAATGATATTCGGTACTTTATTAGCACGTTTTATCAATCGTTTAGTGTTTGCCTGGTTACATAGTATCAAGTTTGATCATGCTTTAGTGGTGAGTACGTCTGTTGAATACGGTATTCAAATCTTGGCCCTATTTATCGCTTTAGAGCAGTTGGGCATTGGGGTACAACTCATTAACTCATTGTTTGTGATTGTGTTTGGTGCGATTTTCTTGGCGCTGGCGTTGGCTTTTGGTTTAGGCGGTAGAGACCGTGCTGCTAAAGTGATAGAAGAGTTAAGTAACAAAAATAAAAAATAAATACAGGGTGGCAAACAGTATGAATCCTTGCGAATTAAATACGCTGGGTGCCGATTCATAGCAATTGTGTCTGGCGCGCCTTTTAAAATGGCGCGCCATTGCCAACTTTCGGTATCATCGCCACCGCGTTTTTCATTACCATTGATCGCGTGTTGTGCCACTAAGCAGTTGCGGTTTAAACGAATAAATCGCTCGCCAAATGCAGCTTTTTTAATGGGTTAACGACGCTTTGAATAAATCCGTTTTTTCTTTTGTGCGAATCGTCACCTATTGAAGCTCTGCGCGGCAATACATAATCTCTTCAATCGTCATTAACTCAATGCTGACTCGTTCATGATCATAGGGTAGTAATAAGCGCGCTTTATATTTTCAAGCGCCATTTTATTGCCCATATGATGCTGTTATTAAGAGCGCTAATTTTAATCAGCAGCTCATTTGCTTTGTGTGTGATAAGCACTAAAATTTCGCCACCTTCAGCAATTGGCTCGATACCAGGATGAACTGCATTTTCCACCAGTGGTTGCAGAATCAATGAATGCCGCACAGATTGATCCCCACGAAAAAGCACAGCAGAATGCCTCAATTTTGCAAATTGGGTAACTGCTTATTTTTACTCACTTATGTCCATGGTGCGTAATAAGTTAAAATGTCTATGAATCTTACCTGTAAGTGTATTATGATTAATTCTATTTTTCGTCAAACTCTAACCAAATATAAAGCCAACTAAATCGTGTCAGAACATAATAAAGAAACAACTTCATCCCTCAATGCCAAATCACAAGCTTGGTCAGGGCGTTTTAACGAGCCAGTGGCCGAGTTAGTGAAACGCTATACCGCTTCCGTTAATTTTGATAAGCGTTTAGCCGAATTTGATATTCAAGGTTCCGTCGCACACGCGCAAATGTTGGCTACTCAACAGATTATTTCAGCGGCTGATTTAGCGGCGATTGAAATGGGGTTAGCTGAAATTAAGCAAGAAGTACGGGCGGGGAAGTTTGAATGGTTGTTAGATTTAGAAGATGTGCATCTGAATATTGAAAAAGCATTAACCGATAAAATTGGTGATGCAGGTAAGCGCTTACATACTGGTCGCAGCAGAAACGACCAAGTAGCGACGGATATCCGATTGTACTTGCGTGCAGTTTGTGATGATGCCATTGTTGCGATTAAAAAGTTACAAATGCGTTTGTTAGAGCTGGCCGAGCAACATGCTGATACCATCATGCCAGGGTTCACCCATTTACAAGTGGCGCAGCCAGTCACGTTTGGTCATCATTTATTGGCGTATTATGAAATGTTAAAACGCGATGCTTCGCGCTTTGCCGATTGTAGGAAACGCATTAACCAATTGCCATTAGGTGCGGCCGCATTAGCAGGCACAAGTTATCCAATTGACCGCGAAATGGTCGCTAAGTTATTAGATTTTGATGGTGTTTGTCAGAATTCACTAGATGCCGTTTCTGACCGCGATTTTGCTATTGAATTTACCGCCGCTAGCGCGTTATTAATGACTCATTTATCGCGCTTTTCAGAAGAACTGATTTTATGGTGTTCGCCACGATTTGCTTTTATTGAAATTGCCGACCGTTTTTGCACAGGTTCTAGCATCATGCCGCAAAAGAAAAACCCAGATGTGCCAGAACTAGTGCGCGGTAAAACAGGGCGTGTAAATGGTCATTTAATCGCATTGTTAACGCTAATGAAAGGCCAGCCGCTGGCTTATAATAAAGACAACCAAGAAGATAAAGAGCCGCTATTCGATACGGCTGATACGCTATTAGTCACCTTGGAAATCTACGCAGACATGATGTGCGGCATTACCGTGAATAAAGAAAATATGCGCCAAGCTGCTTTTGAAGGCTACGCGACAGCAACAGATTTAGCTGATTATTTAGTTAAGAAAGGCATGCCGTTTAGAGATGCACATGAAGTAGTTGCCTTAGCAGTGAAACAAGCGGTACAAAAGAAATGCGATTTATCTGAATTAAGTTTGAGCGAGTTGCAGGCGTTTAGTGACATCATTACGGATGATGTGTTTTCTGTCTTGACTTTAGAGGGTTCGGTTGCAAGTCGTAATCATATTGGCGGTACAGCGCCGCAGCAAGTATTAAAAGCGATTGCACGTGCCAAAGAAGCGACGCATTCTCAATAGGTGTAATGAATACACATAAAACGATTAAATCGCCATTATTTAGTCGTCATGGTTTGTTTAATCGCCCGCTTAAAGGTATGCAAATATTAATACCTGTTATCCAACGGCGACTAAAATCGTTCTTCCAACCTTAGAAGAAAAAATGGCGGAGTGCCGGCAATAATTAGAGCACTCAAAAAACCTACCTGTTAAAAACAGCGCTGATAAAGGTAAACTAATTATTAGCCCTAGTGAACTGCTTCTTAATTCACCGCGCTGGATGTAAATGATGCGCCACTATTCCAAAAAAATCGCCAGTAAATCATTTAAGAAACGTTGCCCTAATAATGTGGGTTGAATGCGCTGTGCATCTCGCTTAATTAAGCCTTTTTCTTCGGCTATTTTTAAACGTTTAGCAATGGTAATTAATGGTAAGCCAGTGCGCTCTTGAAACAAATCCGCATTAAATCCCTCGGTTAATCGCAAAGCATTCATCATAAACTCAAAGCCAAGGTCAGCTTGCGGAATCAGCAAAGTTTGGTCAACTGCGTTACCCGCTTCAGCATTGTCCATAAAGGCTTTTGGATGTTTATGCCGTGTTTCGCGCGTGATTTTATCGTGATAACTCAGCTTACTATGCGCACCTGCTCCGATGCCTAAATAATCGCCAAATGACCAATAATTAATATTATGTCGCGCTTGGCTTTTTGGCTTACAAAAAGCCGAGGTTTCATAATGCTGATAACCATGTTCTGCTAATAATTGTTCTATTTTTTCTTGCATCTCAGCACTATTATCATCACTCGGCAAGCTCGGCGGCGTGCGATAAAAAGCCGTATTCGGTTCTAAGGTTAAATGATAAAAGGACAAATGATCAGGATTAAGCGCAATCGCCTGTTGCGCATCTTGCAAGGCATCACTCACACTTTGATTAGGCAAACCATACATCACATCAAAATTCACGCGATCAAATGTTGCTAAAGCCAATTCCGCCGCCTGAATCGCCTGCTTATCGTCATGAATCCTACCCAATGACTGTAAATAATCACGGTTAAAACTCTGTATGCCGAGCGAAACCCGATTTACGCCAGCTTGCTTATAACCAGCAAAATTAGCGGTATCGACAGTGCCAGGATTCGCCTCAAGCGTCACCTCCGCATCAAACTCCAGCGGCGTTAACATATTCACCGCTTCTAAAATGGCATTAATCGATTCCGCACTAAATAAACTCGGCGTACCACCCCCAAAAAATACACTCCTAATTTTGCGCCCATACACCCGCGGCACCGATTGCTCTAAATCTGCAATCAACGCCTGCACATAGCGCTGTTCAGGTATCTCAGTGCGACTCTCATGCGAATTAAAATCACAATAAGGACACTTCTTCACACACCAAGGGATGTGGATGTATAAAGAGAGCGGCGGTGAGTTTTTTAAACCAGAAATGGTTTGGCTACCAGTGACGGGAGCAGGGCTATTAAATGTAGGTAAATTAGCGGCTGGGATAATGGGAATCATGGGGGGTATTATAGTGTTTTAGCTATGCTTGATAAATAAAAAGTTATGACGTAAAGTGCAGATAAAATAATGAATAAAAAGGAAAATATTTGATGGTGTTTTTTGGTAATCATGTCTCAAGTTATTGTAGGGCGAACTGAGCTAATTATGCGTTGGTGGATAGAGGAACAATTAAAGTCAGCTCTTCTGACAGATCTAAAAGATTTGATACCTAAGCAATATTTCATGAAAGAAGAGAACCAGCTAAGCTTGGATTCGAAATTAGATTGTTCAGTGCATCTTTCGAAACAACTGTCGTGGGGCCATGCAGTAGGAAAGCTTGGGCATCATTTGTATTTTAAAAATCAAGAAATAATTACGCCACGGCAACTAGCCGCAGCAGAAGTGTTAATGCACTTAGGTATGCTGTTAGCTGCAAGGGCATCTCAAGAGGCCTGTTAAACTCTAAAAAATCGTGCTGATTCATTGGAACTCGAAGATGGAAATTCTGGAAATGTGTCTAAACAGTTGAAAGAGGAGCATATCCCTCAGTTTGAAACGAACTTTAATGTTGGGCTTGTTCAATACCTAAGGCATCTATCCAAAGAAGAAGCATTGCCATATATTTCATTATTAGATGAAAATGGACTAATCAAACTAGGAATTAAAGAGCGAACCAAGGATAAAGTAATTCGTAAGTTACTAGAAAACATTAACACTATTCTGGTAACTGTTGTGTTAGCAGTAATATCTTTATTGCTCGGTTTACCAATCTAGCTAGCGTAGGGCGGATTAGCGTAGCGTTATCCGCCGTATGAAAGATTCGTGATTTTCTCACCAAGTCGCTGTCGCGCGAAAAGCGACTTGGTTGATGCTTAATTAATGTTTCATGTCAAACGAGATTTAACTTAACCCGCTTCCGCAATCACTTCCAAAAACGCTTCCCCATATCGCTCCAACTTAGCTTGCCCAATCCCACTAATCAACCCCATGGCCGTTAAATCTTGTGGTTTCTGATTCAAAATTTCAATCAGCGTGGCATCATGAAAAATCACATAAGGCGGTACGCTTTGTTCTTTGGCTAGTGCCATGCGTTTGGCTTTTAGCGCTAACCATAATGGATCATCATTGGCGCCTTCAAACGCCTCTTTGAGGCGAGAAGAACGTTCAGCTTTGCTGGCGCGTTTTTCGGGGTTGGCATCACGGCGCAGCCAGACGGCTTGTTCGCCTTTTAGAATCGGGCGGGCGGTTTCGGTGATTTTTAATCCGCCATAGGCGGCAATGTCTGCTTCTAAATATCCTGCTGCGGTGAGTTGGCGATAGACACTGTTCCATTGCGATTGGCTGAATGCTTTGCCAATGCCGTAAGTGCTGACTTTGTCATGATTAAAGCGCTCAATCTGGGGCGTTGATTTTCCCATCAACACATCAATCAAATGCCCCGCGCCAAATCTTTGTCCAGTGCGATACACGCAAGATAGTGCCATTTGGGCGGCTTGCGTGGCTAGCCAAGTGTCAACGGGGGTTAAGCAGTTGTCACATTGCCTACAATTGCCAGCGTGATTTTCACCAAAGTAACGCAAGATGCTTTGATGACGGCAACCCGTTGATTCACAAAAACCCAGCAAGGCGTTGAGTTTAATCACTTCTAGTCGTTTGCGTTCTGCCGATGCTTCGCCACTATCTAACATTTGCCGCATCGAAACCACATCGCCCATGCCATAAGCCATCCAAGCATTGGCAGGCAACCCATCACGACCTGCACGGCCAGTTTCTTGATAATAGCCTTCCATGCTTTTTGGCAAATCTAAATGTGCCACAAAACGCACATTCGGTTTATCAATACCCATGCCAAAGGCAATGGTAGCAACCATAATAATGCCTTCTTCGCGTAAAAAACGGCGTTGGTTTTTCTCACGCGTCGCTGGTGCTAAACCCGCGTGATAGGGCAGCGCTTGCCAACCTTTTTCTACTAGCCATTCTGCAGTGGCTTCTACTTTTTTACGCGATAAACAATAAATAATGCCAGCGTCATTAGTATGTTCACGCTCCAGAAAATGCAGCAGTTGTTGGCGTGCATTATCTTTAATGGTCACGTGATAGCGGATATTTGGGCGATCAAAACTGGAGATAAATTGTTGCGCGTTTTCCAGTGCCAATTGCGAAATAATTTCTGCCTGAGTTGGACCATCTGCCGTTGCTGTGAGTGCAATACGTGGCACTTCTGGAAAGCGGTCATGCAAAATGGTGAGCTGGCGATATTCAGGTCGAAAATCATGCCCCCATTGCGATACACAATGCGCTTCATCAATGGCAAATAAAGCCAAACCAACATGCTTACTCACTTCATCTAACAAGTTTAAAAAACTGCTGACGGTTAATCGTTCAGGTGCAACATATAAGATTTTAATCTCGCCTGATAACACTTTGCTGGTGATGTTGGCGTTGTCTTCTGGGCTTAAACTCGAGTTTAAAAAAGCCGCTGCTACATTCAATTGCTGTAAGGCTTCAACTTGATCTTGCATCAATGCGATTAAAGGCGAAACGATAATCGCCAAGCCATCACGTGCCAAAGCAGGTATTTGATAGCAAAGCGATTTGCCGCCTCCCGTAGGCATTAACACTAAAGCATCTTTGCCTGCAATCACATGCTCGACGATCGCTTGTTGCTTGTCTCGGAAACTATCATAGCCGAAAGTGTTTTGTAAAATACTTAATGGACTATTCAAAAGGGTTTCCTTTTGAATAATAGGGTCAACCTATAGTAGCAAGTGAAAAGCTTATATTTTTTGGAGCAGGGATTATTAAATGCTAGGAAAGCGATGGTCATTTCGCGTATTGTACGCAAAAATGATGTGAGATTACTAATTGATCATTTTTTAAAACCAAAACTAGCTAGGCTGAAAAACCTTAGGAAATATTTCAGCCTAGCTCAATAAATTTAGTGCTTCTCGCAATGTTCTTTATCTTTTTCATCAGGATGACAATCTTTTGCTAATACAACATTTGAAGTAAATGCCATGAGTACGAATAAGACAGCTAATAGTTTTTTCATTGTTTATTCCCTTGAAAGTAATGTTAAAAATGCATCGCATACAGGATTGTTGTAATGCATAGAATTTATATCGAGCAGATTTAAACAAACTTTAGGAAATAAAATTATTTTTTTAAATATGGGTTGATTAACGCGTCAACTAATTGATGTAATGCATTTCGCATTTGTTGCTCTGAAACTTCCATTAACAAACCATCTTCAAATGCATCTTGGGTGATTTGCTGGATTTCATCAAAATTCTCTTTCATGACGCGAATTTTTTCGGTGCAGGCGACGGTGCTTTGATCATCGCGTATCCAAATAGGTAATATGATTTTTTTTGACATAATATGATGGGCTGTATTAATACGTTAAATGTTCAATTAAATGCAACATTTTACGTAAGGCTTGACCGCGGTGGCTAATTTTATTTTTAATTTCTGGGCTTAACTCGGCAGAGGCTAGGCCGGTCATATCATCCACAAATAACGGATCGTAGCCAAACCCGTTGCTACCGCGTGGTTCATTTAAGATACTGCCATGCCAAATGCCTTCTGCAATCAATGGCTGTGGATCATTGTGTCTTCGGACTAACACTAAACAACAATAGTAGTAAGCAGAACGGTTTTCATGACCTATTAACGTTTCAATCAGATGTGCATTATTATTGGCATCATGACTTGGTATACCTGCAAAGTAAGCAGATTGCACACCAGGCTCACCATGGAGCGTTTCCAAACATAAGCCAGAATCATCAGCCAAGGCAGGAAGATTCGTTAATGCACTAGCATGACGGGCTTTCGCCAAAGCGTTTTCGATAAACGTACAATGTGGCTCTTCAGCTTCTGGCACATTGAAATCCGATTGCGGCACAACTACAATGTTTAGCGGTGATAGCACGGCTTGTATCTCGCGTAATTTACCTTTGTTGCCACTAGCGATAACGAGCTTTTTAAACATCATCATTTGATTGTAAACGGCTTAAATGCCTAAGGCTTTTTTCTGTAATGTTAGCAACTGTTTAATACCGTGGTCAGCCAAATCAGTCATGGCATTCATGGTATCACGGCTAAAGGGTTCGCCTTCTGCGGTACCTTGAATTTCGACAAAACCGCCACTGCTGGTCATGACAATATTCATATCCGTATCGCAATCAGAATCTTCAATATAATCTAAATCGAGCACAGGCATGCCTTTGTAAACGCCGACAGAAATAGCTGCAACTGCATTGGTTAATGGTGATTCTGTGAGTAAATGATGAGACTGTAAATAGGTAATGGCATCATGCATGGCAACATAAGCGCCAGTAATACTAGCGGTACGAGTGCCGCCATCGGCTTGGATGACATCACAATCAAAATGTATGGTACGTTCACCCAGTTTTTTTAAGTCGATCACGGCCCGTAAACTACGACCAATCAAACGTTGAATCTCTTGCGTGCGACCAGATTGTTTACCTTTTGCCGCCTCTCTTTGCATGCGACTGCCAGTGGACCGTGGCAACATACCGTATTCAGCGGTGACCCAACCTTGTCCTTGCCCTTTTAAAAAGCCAGGCACTTTTTCTTCGACACTCGCTGTACAAAGCACATGCGTATCACCAAATTTAACAAGCACAGATCCTTCTGCATGTTTGGTGTAATGACGAATGATTTCGACTTGACGTAGTTGGTTATTTGCACGGTTGCTAGGGCGATTAACAGATGACATTTTGGATAAGCTTTTGATAAAAAAGTTTATTATAAAACATGCAGCACAGATGCGCCGCGAAATTCCGGTTTTCCGTTTGGTTTTAATGCGTGCTGATTGCATCTCTGTAGCTTTTAAACAAGCCCAAATGCCATCGCTAATCAATAGAGTGCTGTCGCCCTCAAGCTTCCCTATTTTGTTTGAGGTCAATTGTTGGGTTCTCTCTGCCATCAATATAATGATGCATTTTATTTTTATCAGCATGCGCTGTCATTGCCTGTTTAAAAATCAGACCACGATGATATAAAGCCTGCACAATGGTGTGGTGTCCAGTGCGGACCATATTTTCATGGTTAATCTTGGTGAGCGCCAATTTTTCTTCAACAAAATTTGAGCGCATGCTTAAACGTTATTGCATCAGCCTCGAAGCTGATCATGACCGTAACGTCTTGTTCGCGCAAAGCAATGCCCGTTGGCATCTATGCTTTAATAGCAACGATATTGTTTTCACGATCTTGTGTAAGATAGACGAAACTAAAACCACCCGTGCTTAACACGTTGGTGATGGTATAGTATTGCAGTTGATTATCAACTGGTAAGGTTTGATTGAGCGCTTTTGCTACGTTAATCGCTTAAGTTAATCAGCGAAATATCATGGCTCAATTACGTCAGATATGCGCATATAAAATCAACTGGATTTGATGTAAATATCAGCATTTAATTTCAGAATACACGCTACTTATTATCTTTCTCTTTATCTATTTTTGTGAATAAAATAACATGATTATCAGCATGACAGGCTATGCGTCGCATGAACGCAATACCAATAACGGTGTAGTACAAGTTGAATTGCGTTCAGTCAATCAACGCTACCTAGAATTACAGCTCAAGTTAGAAGATACTTTCCGCGTACAGGAGCCGCAAGTACGTGAATTACTCAAACAAAAATTAGGGCGTGGGAAAGTAGAGTGTCGTATTCATTTAGCTAAAGCGTTAGCAGTAGAGACGATTGAGCTCAATCATGCTGTTTTGAAAAGTATTGCTGCGTCAGTTAAAGCAGCGTCAGACTATTTTCCAGTCACGCAAGCGGTGAATGTAATAGATGTGCTGCGTATGCCTGGTGTGATGGTGACGCCAGTATTCGATGTGGAGGGGCTGGCGCATGATGTCATGGCAGTATTAGAAGTTGCATTAGCAGAGCTGATCGCATCGAGAGTGCGAGAGGGCGAAAAACTTAAAGCCATGATTTTAGCCCGTTTAACAGAAATAGAATCGCTCATTGTCACGGTTAAACCGATGTTGCCAACCATGGTAAAAGCGCATCAAGATAAGTTAGTCGCAAAATTACATGAAGCGCAGCTTAGCCATGATGAAGAGCGTATTCGTCAAGAAATTGTATTGTATACGCAGCGCATTGATGTTGATGAAGAGTTGTCGCGATTGGACTCGCATGTGCATGAAGTGAAGCGACTTTTATCCGCTAGCGGTATGGTGGGGAAGCAATTAGATTTCTTAATGCAAGAAATGAACCGTGAGGCGAATACCTTAGGTTCAAAATCCGTTGCCATCGAAACCACACAAATATCGATGCAATTGAAAGTATTAATCGAGCAAATGCGCGAGCAAATTCAAAATATTGAATAACATTTCATCGTCCTTCATCATAAAATCATCTAAAATAGACGCATGATTTCAGGCAACTTATTTATTATTACTGCAGCTTCTGGCGCGGGTAAAACCAGTTTAGTTAAAGCGCTACTGGGGCTAGATGCGCACATTAAGCTGTCCATCTCACACACGACTCGTCAGCCGCGTCCTGGTGAAGAAGACGGTGTGCATTATCATTTTGTTGATGAGGCTAATTTTCTAAGCATGTTAGAGAATTGTGCATTTTTAGAAAGTGCACACGTGCATCATGCGCGCTATGGCACATCAGAAAAATCAGTTAATGAAGCACTAACTGCTGGGTATGATGTGATTTTAGAAATTGACTGGCAAGGTGCTGAACAGGTGAGAAAGTTATTTCCGCAGGCAATCAGCATTTTTATCTTGCCACCATCATTAGAAACGCTTGCAGAACGCTTAAAAGGCAGAGCGCAAGATAGTGATGATGTGATTGAAAAACGCTTGGCAGTGGCTCGTGAGGAAATGCGTCACTTAGTTGAGTTTGATTATGTTACAATCAATGATAAATTTGACGATGCTTTGCATGACTTGATTGCGATTATTCAAGCGCAACGACTAAAAACAAACACACAACTAAAACGCCACAGCGCGTTAATTCAAACGCTGGTTTAATTAAAAGGTATTCACCATGGCACGTATTACGGTAGATGATTGTTTAGAAAATATTCCTAATCGTTTTCAATTGACATTAGTGGCAGCTTATCGCGCGCGTCAAATTGCGAATGGTTCTGATCCGCTGGTCAGTATGCACGGTTTGCGTGATAAACCAACTGTGATTGCCTTGCGCGAAATTGCAGCAGGCAAGGTTGGTGTAGAGTTGTTAAATCGAAGCTAGACATATTATTTAAACGGTATGCCTAAAACCGCTAAACATTCGTCAGCGGAGCCTTTTTCAGAAGAGTTGCCACTGTTGCCTGCAGACAGTGAGGACTCACAGCTAACTACTTTATTAAGAGTTTATCTATCCCAAGCCGAAATAGAACAGGTTTGGGATGCCTATCGTTATAGTGAGGAAGTCCATAAAGGGCAAATACGCCGCTCTGGTGAGCCATATATCTCGCACCCAGTTGCCGTGACTTGTATTCTCGCTAAGCTACATTTAGATGTGCCGACGCTATTAGCCGCCTTGTTGCACGATGTGGTAGAAGATTCCGAGGTTTCTAAAGAAGAGCTGAGTGAGCGATTTGGTAAGCAAGTCGCTCATTTGGTGGATGGACTCACCAAATTAGATAAAATTGAGTTGCAAACTGCTGTGCAGGCGCAAGCTGAAAATGTACGCAAAATGTTGTTGGCCATGAGCCAAGATGTCCGTGTCATATTGGTTAAGTTGGCGGATCGTTTGCATAATATGCAGACTTTAGATGTTATGAAGCCATCAAAACAGCGGCGTATCTCGCAAGAAACATTAGATATTTATGCGCCGATTGCAAATCGTTTAGGTCTTAATGTCATTTATCAAGAGCTTGAGGATTTAAGCTTTAAGTACATTCATCCCAATCGTTACCATGTGATTGCTAAAGCCATTAAAACAGCACGCGGTAATCGTAAGGAAGTCATTTCTAAAATTTTAGAGTCGCTTAAAGCAAAGCTGGCTGACTCGGCTATTGAAGCGACAGTGGAAGGTAGAGAAAAACATCTTTATAGCATTTATAAGAAAATGATCAATAAAAGCCTAAAACTATCGCAAGTCGGTGATATTTATGGTTTTCGGGTGCTGGTGAAAGATATGCCAAGTTGCTATTTAACCTTAGGTAGCTTGCATAGTTTATATAAGCCGATTCCAGGTAAATTTAAAGATTACATCGCTATTTCTAAAGTGAATGGCTATCAATCGTTGCATACGACCTTATTTGGCCCTTTTGGTACGCCGATAGAAGTGCAGATTCGTAGTCTTGCCATGCATGATGTTGCGCAGGCAGGGGTTGCCGCGCATTGGCTTTATAAAACAAACGATGCGCACCTAACCAGACTGCAACAGCAGACGCATCAATGGTTGCAACGCTTAGTCGAAATTCAAACTGAAAGTGATGATAGTCATGAATTTTTAGAGCATTTTAAAGTGGATTTATTTCCAGATGAAGTCTATGTGTTTACGCCAAAAGGCAATATTTTAGCGTTACCTAGAGGCTCAACAGCGGTCGATTTTGCTTATGCTGTGCATACCGATGTGGGTAATTGTTGTGTGGCAGTAAAAATTAATCATGAGTTGGCGCCGCTACGAACTGAAATGCAAAATGGTGACCATGTTGAAATTATTACTGCTGCATTAGCCAAGCCTAATCCGTCATGGCTAAATTATGTCGTCACAGGGAAAGCGCGATCACATTTACGTCATTATTTAAAATCAATTAAAGTGACAGAATCTACCCATTTGGGTGAGCGAATGTTGAATACAGCGCTTAGAGCGTTACATGTAGAGCCTGCGCAGATTAAAGACAAACAGTGGAATAAGGTTATGCGTGACTATGGTGCGCAAGATAAAACGGAAATATTGGCGGATATTGGTTTAGGCAAACGGATTAGCTTGATGGTTGCGCATCAGTTATTAGCCAGCGATGATGAGCATACCCAGCCAAATGCGCAGAAATTATTTGATAAAATTACCATCCGCGGTTCTGAAGGCATGGCAGTGCAATTTGCCCAATGTTGTAGACCAATTCCTGGCGATCCTATTTTAGGTTTTATCAACAAAGACAAAGGATTGGTGATTCACACCCATGATTGTAGTGCGATTGGTAAGTTTAAATTAGACCCTGATAAATGGTTAGATGTTGAGTGGGCCGCTGATGATAAACGTTTATTTAGAGTTGATTTGCGTGTTATGGTCGTCAATGAGCGAGGCATGTTGGCAAAGCTGGCGGCTGGTATTTCAGATGCTGGATCGAACATTGATCATGTGAGCGCCGAAGATTCAGACGGTAGTCAGTATAGTACGATTAACTTTACGGTGCAGGTGCATAATCGCATACATTTGGCAGAGCTAATACGTAACTTACGTAAGATACCTGAAGTGGTTAGAATTAATCGCTTAAAAGGTAAATACAGAGAACAAAAAATTTAATTAGAGTGAAATTTAATACAGTGAAATAGAGAGTTGGTATAAAAATCATGGCAGATAGAAAAATTATTCAAACAACACAGGCGCCAGCCGCTATTGGCACATACTCACAGGCGGTACAGGTCGGAAAAACTGTTTATTTATCAGGTCAGATTGGCCTAGATCCAGCTCGTATGGAGTTGGTCGATGGCGTAGAGGCCCAAGTACGCCGTGTGTTTAATAACTTAAAAGCCGTGACTGAAGCCGCAGGCGGATCGATGGCAGATATCGTGAAATTAAATGTGTTTTTAATTGACTTAAACAACTTTGCATTAGTCAATACCATCATGGCAGAGTACTTTACGCAGCCTTACCCTGCACGTGCTGCCGTTGGCGTTGCGTCATTGCCAAAAGGTGCTTTGGTTGAAGCCGATGGCGTGATGGAACTTAGCTGAGATTAGCTCAATCCAGTTAATCTAAACTAAGCTAGTTTTCCTAATTCAGTCAGCGTGATTAATGCAACTGTCAGAAATAAACTCATTTTCTAAGCCACTGGTTGCAAACCTTGCTAAGTTAGGTGTGCTTGATCAGCAAGATCTACTCTTGCATTTACCGCTACGTTATATCGATGAAACGCGCATTGTTTGCATTCGTGAGTTACGGTTAGGTGAATCAGCACAAGTACAAGGTGAAATTGTGCATGCGGAAGTTACATATAAACCGAGAAAAGCACTGATTGCCAGGCTTGAAGATGCCACTGGGCAACTTACTTTGCGTTTTCTTCATTTTTATCCAAGTCAAATTAACGCGCTAAAAGTAGGCAATCAATTACGGGTTTATGGTGAAGTACGCCACGGTTTTTTTGGCTACGAGATGGTGCATCCGCAGTGCAAAGTAGCGCGAGAATTTACCGTTGTTAATGCGCAACTCACGCCAATTTATCCAACAACAGCAGGTCTTAGCCAGCCAGTGATTCGGAAAGCGATTCAATCAGTGACGCGTGATGCCTCGCTAATGATAGAAACGCTGCCAGCTTTTGCTTACGAAGCGTTAAATTTACCGAGCTTTGCCGCAAGTATTCAAGCGCTGCATTACCCACCGCCTGATGCAGATTTAACTGTATTAGAGCAGCAGGCAACGCCTGAATGGCGGAGGTTGGCTTTTGATGAGCTGCTGGCGCAACAGCTTTCTATGCGGAAACATTATGCGAAAAGGCGTAGTATTCAAGCGCCAGCAATGGCGGAGTCTCAAACGTTGGTGAAGCAGCTTTTACAAGACTTACCGTTTGCGCTAACGTCAGCACAACAAAAAGTAATTAAAGAAATTAGTCGAGATTTAACCCAGCCACACCCGATGCAGCGTTTGCTACAAGGTGATGTTGGTAGTGGAAAAACCATAGTCGCGTGCATTGCGGCATTGCAAGCAATTGAACATGGTTGGCAAGTGGCGTTAATGGCGCCGACTGAAATATTGGCTGAGCAACATTATAAAAAATTCGCCATGTGGTTGGCACCACTCAATATCAACATCGCTTGGTTAACAGGCAGTCAGAATAAAAAAGAACGAGATGCGGCACAGCAGGCAATAGCTAGTGGGCATGCCCAGCTTGCTGTTGGCACCCATGCATTGTTTCAAGATGCCGTGCAATTTAGTAAGCTAGGGTTAGCAATGATTGATGAACAACATCGTTTTGGTGTGCAGCAACGACTGGCATTGCGCAAAAAAGGACAGCCTGAACCGCATCAATTAATGATGACCGCTACGCCGATTCCACGCACACTTTCTATGAGTTATTACGCCGATTTAGATGTGTCGGTGATTGATGAATTGCCGCCTGGGCGAACACCAGTCGCGACGAAATTGGTTTCTGATCAGCGACGCGATGAAGTCTTGCAACGGGTACGCGAGGCTTGCCAAGCCGGTAGCCAGGCATATTGGGTTTGTCCTCTGATAGAGGAGTCAGAAGTGTTGCAATTGCAAACTGCAACCGAAACATTTGAGAATTTAAAGCAAAACTTTTCGGATTTAAGGATTGGCTTGGTGCATGGGCGGATGAAATCCGCAGAAAAACAAGCAGTGATGCAGGCATTTATTGAAGGCGAAACGCAATTATTAGTAGCGACCACCGTAATCGAAGTGGGCGTTGATGTACCAAATGCGAGTTTAATGATTATTGAGCATGCAGAGCGGATGGGCTTAAGTCAATTGCATCAGTTGCGCGGGCGCGTCGGACGAGGCGCAGCAAAAAGCAGTTGCATTTTACTCTATCAAAATAAATTATCAGAGATTGCAAGAGCGCGGCTGAAAGTGATTTATGAAAGCACAGATGGCTTCGCTATTTCGCAGGCTGATTTAAACTTGCGTGGGCCTGGTGAGTTTTTAGGCACGCGGCAAAGCGGTGTCCCGATGTTAAAAATTGCTGATTTAACCCGTGATGAAGATTTATTGCAGCATGCAAAAAGCGTGGTTGATCCGTTACTAAAAGACTATCCAGAGGCAGTTGACCTGCATTTGCAGCGTTGGCTGCGTCATGGCGTTGAGTTGGTTAAAGTGTAATGTGCGATAATTTAACTTGTGAACATTCAACCGCATAATCTAACATTACGGGCTCATTGGCTAAGAAAGCCATTCTTGACAACAGCTTATCGAAACTGGCTTATCGATAAAACATCATTAACGGCACGTCTACAAGCACGTTATGCAGACTTTCGTGTGCAGCCTTTATTTCAACAGAATGCTAAACCAATCAAAGATGAGGCGTCTTTATTAAAGCTTAAATTGTCGCAAACGAGCTATGTTCGAGAGGTGTTGTTGTTGGGCAAAGAACGTCCAGTGGTCTATGCACATAGTCTTTTGCCGTATGCAAGTTTACGTGGTGAATGGACAAAATTAGGGCGGTTAGGTCATCACCCACTCGGCGCGACTTTATTCAGTAATCCGCGCGTAAAACGGACATCTTTAGCATATAAAAAATTATCTAGAAATCATGATTTGTATCATAAAGTAATACACCATTTAGACCACCGACCCCCATATTTATGGGCTCGGCGCTCTATATTCAGTTTAAAAGGCGCTCAAATTTTGGTTACGGAAGTTTTCTTACCTGATATTCAACATGAATAAACGCACGCTAATTAATAAGCTATGTGCTTATGGACGCCTGATGCGCTTGGATAAGCCGGTTGGTATTTTATTGCTGTTATGGCCAACGCTATGGGGCTTATTATTGGCGGGGCAGGGGCAGCCTAATTGGCAAATTGTATTGATATTTGTGACTGGTGTTATATTAATGCGTAGTGCAGGTTGTGTGATGAATGATATTGCTGATCGTGACTTTGATGGTTATGTGGAGCGCACACAAAATCGACCGTTAGTGACTGGGGAAGTCAGTGTCAAAGAGGCATTGTTGCTCGCTGCTGGATTAAGTTTAGCGGCTTTTAGTTTGGTTTGTTTTTTAAATAAACTGACCATACAGCTATCGATTGTAGCGTTATTCTTAGCGGCAACTTATCCATTGACCAAACGATTTTTAAGGATTCCGCAAGCCTATTTAGGCATTACTTTTGGATTGAGTATTCCAATGGCTTTCGCTGCATTGACTAACCAGATTCCGCCACTTGCTTGGGCGCTGTTGTTGGCTAATGTGTTTTGGGTCATTGCTTATGATACTGAATATGCCATGGTTGATCGAGAAGATGATGTGAAAATTGGTATTCAATCATCAGCTTTATTTTTTGGCCGTTATGAAGTGCCAACTATTATGGCGTGTTACACAGCAATGGTGGCTATCTTCATTTATATCGGCAAAATAATGGCATTCGGCGCATGCTATTTCGCGGGAATTTTTGTTGTATTAGGGCTTATTATTAGGCAGTATGAAATGATAAAAGCGCGGCAGAAAAAGCGTTGTTTTAATGCATTCCTTGCTAATAATTGGATAGGGTTGACATTGTTTGTCAGTATTCTGTTAGGTTGAGGGTGTCAATAATTTTGTGTAAACGTCATATTGCAGGAGACTGCTATTTTCAGAAATGAAATAAAAATGATGACATAAAAACACTAGCCAATGATTTAATTGATAGCCTGCTATCGCATGACCAGAGGCCCGAAGATGTCATTGGTGAGAATCGCTTGCTCAAGCATCTCCCATTACCCTCGCTAGGTATCCATGTTGAAAGTCACATTCCATATGGATAACGCCATATAATCTTTTACACAATGGTTTTTTATTGTTGATAAAGGGTACGCACTCACATGGGGTTAAATAAAATCGGCTTAATAAGCCACAAGCGGCTTTGATTTATTCATCTCTAACAGGATTTCTCACCAAAAATGCGATAAAATAAAATTTCATGGGATTAAATGAATTTATGTTGATTGAATTTATTTAATTTCGCCTTAAATATGTTTGACGAGCGCCTATCAAAAGCATATAATCCGCGCTCTTGATTTTAATTAGCTATATATTGGTAGTAATATGATGAAAACGTTTTCAGCAAAAACACATGAAGTAAAGCGTGATTGGTTCGTTATTGATGCGACTGATCTTGTTTTGGGTCGTTTAGCGAGTGCATGTGCACATCGTTTACGTGGTAAACATAAAACCATTTACACTCCTCACGTTGACACAGGTGATTACATTGTTGTGATTAATGCTGATCAATTGCGTGTAACAGGTGATAAAGCAACTGGTAAAGAATACCACTCTCACTCAGGTTATCCTGGTGGGCTTTCAACAACAACATTTAGCAAAATGCAAGATCGCTTTCCTGGTCGTGCATTAGAAAAAGCTGTTAAAGGGATGTTGCCAAAAGGTCCTTTGGGCTATGCAATGATTAAAAAACTAAAAGTTTATGCTGGCGATCAGCATGACCATGCTGCTCAACAACCGCAAGCATTGACTATCTAAGGTAAAGAAATGATTGGTAAATATAACTACGGTACAGGACGTCGCAAAAGCTCAGTAGCGCGTGTTTTTTTGAAGGCAGGTAAAGGTAATATCATTATTAATGATAAACCCGTTGATGAGTATTTCTCACGTGAAACATCACGTATGATTTTACGACAACCGTTAGCGCTAACTGCAAATATGGAAAGTTTTGATATTAAAGTAAATGTTATTGGTGGTGGTGAGTCAGGACAAGCAGGAGCTGTTCGTCATGGCATTACACGTGCATTGATTGATTTTGATGCTGCGCTAAAACCTGACTTATCAAAAGCGGGTTATGTTACACGTGATGCACGTGAAGTAGAGCGTAAAAAAGTTGGTTTCCGCAAAGCGCGTCGTCGTAAACAGTTTTCTAAACGCTAGAACGACATTCCTTTATTGGGAATGTGTTTATAAAAAGGTCGCTAGCGCGACCTTTTTTCGTTTAAGGTATACTTAATTAGGATATTATTTGACTATGCTCAATCAGAAATTGAAAATTGGTATTGTAGGGGGTACAGGATATACTGGCGTTGAGTTACTACGTTTGCTTGTAAGCCATCCTAATGCAGATGTCATTGCAGTGACTTCGCGCGGCGATGCGGGTATGGCAGTTGCTGAAATGTTCCCAAGTTTACGCGGTTATATTGATATTGCTTTTAGTGATCCGGAAACGACTAATTTAGCTGATTGTGATGTCGTTTTTTTTGCCACGCCGCACGGTGTAGCGATGAATCAAACGCCTGCATTATTAGCCGCAGGGACTAAAGTGATTGATTTGGCAGCGGATTTTAGATTGCAAGATATCGCTGCATTTGAGCAGTGGTACAGCATGTCGCATAGTTGTCCAGATGTATTGAAAAAAGCCGTGTACGGCATTCCAGAATTGAATCGGGCGCAAATTAAAACCGCGAATGTCGTTGCAAATCCAGGGTGCTATCCGACGACAGTGCTACTGGGTTTAGCACCATTGCTAGAGAAAAAGCTCATTGATTTGTCTGCACCGATTATCGCAGATTCAAAATCAGGTATTTCAGGTGCTGGTAGAAAGGCGTCCGTAGGGACGCTCTTTGCTGAAGCGAGCGATAATATGAAAGCTTACAGCCTTGCTGGCCATCGGCATCATCCTGAAATTGAGGCGCAACTGAAACAACTGGCTGGAAATGATTTACAATTCATTTTTGTTCCACATTTAATTCCGATGATTCGGGGTATGCTTTCTAGCATTTATATTAAATTAACAGAGAGTGCTAAACAGTTGGATTTGCAGAATTTGTACGAACAGCGTTATGCTAATGAATTCTTTGTCGATGTACTACCACAAGGCGTGCTGCCTGAAACTAGGTCAGTTCGAGGATCTAATCATTTACGTATTGCTTTGCAAAGCCAAGCAAATGGCTATTTAACGGTTGTTGTTGTGCAAGATAATTTGGTAAAGGGTGCGGCAGGCCAAGCGGTGCAAAATATGAATGTCATGTTTGGACTTGAAGAGAAGACTGGACTTAATGTCGTTCCATTGATGCCTTAATGCGAGTATGAGAAAATTAAAACGTCGTGTGCGTAATCATTATGGCTATACTGCTAGGCGCGTAGCGGTTAGGACCGATAGGCCTTGGTACTATTGGGTGGTTGCTGGCTTGTTGTGTGTGTTGCTTGGCTTTAGTTTGGCATACTTAATGATGCGTAATGATGATTATGAAATCATTGCCTTACAATTAGAAGAGGCAAACCATAAAAATAAAATGCTTGAGTTTAAGCTAATTGAAGCTCAACGTGAATTGCAAATTGAATTATCAACCAATAGTAATCTTGAAAAAGACCTTGCTAAAGTGCAAGATGAGAATCTTAAGGCGAAAGAAGATTTATTATTTTACAAAAATATGACGAGTAAATAATTTCATTATTCAATTTACCTAATATGATGAGAAGGTAGAAAGTTGAAATGTTTTTTAAAAAAACAAATAAAATCGATAGTCGCATTGACACCTTAATTGGGACTGATACGGTAGTTGCAGGCGATATTGTATTCAGTGGTGGTTTAAGAATTGACGGAATTATTCGCGGAGGTGTGCGCGAACAAGCAGGTACACAAGGTACGATTGTTATTGGTGAAAATGGCCGTATTGAGGGTACTGTTATTGCGACCAAAATTGTGTTGATTGGGTCTATTGTAGGGCCAGTTAAAGCAAGCCAATTTATTGAGTTACAATCAAAAGCGCGGATTAAAGGTGATTTACATTACAAGTCATTGGAAATGCACATGGGATCAGTAATTGATGGGAAGCTTATACATAATGACGGAAATGAAACTGATGAGCCAGTCTAAGGTCTTGTTGGACAAAATGAATGAATTAAAGGAGTGTATATGAATACAGCAACGGATTTAGCACAATTAGAAATGCCAGCACCGCTGGTCTTTACGGATAATGCGGCAAAAAAAGTAAAAGAATTGATTGAAGAAGAAGGCGCGCCAGATTTAAAACTGCGTGTATTCGTGAGTGGAGGCGGTTGTTCTGGGTTTCAATATGGATTCACTTTTGAAGAGGAAGTGAATGAAGATGATACGCAAGTTGAAAAGGATACGGTTACCTTGCTAATTGATCCGATGAGTTTGCAATATCTAATGGGTGCGGAAATTGATTATCAAGATAACTTACAAGGCTCTCAATTCGTGATTCGCAATCCGCAAGCGACGAGTACATGTGGTTGTGGTTCTTCGTTCTCTGTATAGTATTAATATGCTTTAAAGATTCACAGCATAATCAAATTGTTATATCCTGAATAACTGCATTCAATCTGAATGCAGTTTTTTTCTTTATAAGTCACTTATTCGAAAGCAATATTTTACCATTATGAGTAATCAACCAGCCGAGCGCGGTCAGAGTCAAGAAGGTGTTATTTATGCACCATGGGAAAGAAGATTTATTAAAGTGTTAACCCCATTTGATGAGTTTGTTCATGGACAAACAGCCAGCGGAATGTTGCTAATGGTAAGTGCAGTTATTGCATTATTATTGGCAAATAGTTCATTATCGGCACTCTATAATCATGTGACACACACACTCATTGGCCTGAATATCGGTGACTGGAAGCTAGAAATGAGCCTACATCATTGGGTTAATGACGCCTTGATGGCAATCTTCTTCTTTTTAGTCGGTATGGAGTTGAAACGTGAGATTTTGGTAGGAGAGCTGTCAGATTTACGCAAGGCGGCATTACCTATCGTCGCAGCGATTGGTGGCATGTTGGTGCCAGCCGCGCTATTCTTTTTGATGAACCAAGAAGGAGATGCCAGTCGCGGTTGGGGTATTCCGATGGCTACAGATATTGCTTTTGCTGTTGGTGCATTAGTCTTGTTAGGTAGTAAAGTACCTAAAGCATTGGTTACATTTTTGGTTGCATTAGCAATTGTTGATGACTTGGGGGCTGTGCTGGTCATTGCGATATTCTATACAAAAGAGCTAATCCCAATATGGTTAGGTGTAGCAGCATTAATTGTAGGCGTATTAGTCTTGTTTAATTTTATTGGCATTCGTCGCGCAGTTCCTTACTTTTTAGTCGCTGTTCTTCTCTGGTATGCCTTATTACAATCTGGTGTGCATGCAACAATCGCAGGTGTATTGGGTGCGTTCTCAGTGCCAGCGAGGCCTAAATATGATCCTAGTTTATTTATTTCTAGATTGAGAGCGTTATTAGAACGCTTTAAAGAAGGCTTAGATTCAGGTAAAAACATCATGATTAATCACCAGCTCCAAGCGGTTGCACAGTCATTAGAAACCGATGTGCACTATGTGCAAACACCTTTGCAAAGCTTAGAGCATCATTGGCATGTGCCCGTTGCATTTTTTGTAATGCCTGTTTTTGCATTGTTTAATGCAGGTATCCCGCTACAATTTGAATCTTGGAGTGCTGTGTTGAGTAATCCGATTGTGCTGGGTGTTACCTTAGGTTTAGTTCTCGGCAAGTTTGTTGGTATCGTGGTAGGGAGCTGGATTTTCTTAAAGCTCGGTTTGTCACAACTACCAACTGGGGTTAGATTTACTCAATTGGCTGGTGTGGCACTATTGGCAGGGATTGGTTTTACCATGTCTATTTTTGTGGCTGAGCTGGCTTATGCGCCGCATCCTGATTATCTCGTGATGGCAAAAGTTGGCATTTTATCAGCCTCCTTGATTGCGGGTGTAATGGGCTATGTTTGGTTATGGATAGTTGCTGATAAAAACTAGATTTTTTTAAGCAGACTATTCAGCGCGGATAACAATGTTAATTGTTCAGTAAGTCAGTCCACACTGATTCTGCAATAAAAAATTTCTATTTTAAGCGGTGATTTTATTATTTACGTTGATCGATTGGCGTAAAGTCACGCTTGGATTTGCCCGTATATAATTGTCGTGGACGCCCAATTTTATTTGAAGCGTCTGTGTGCATCTCATTCCACTGTGCTATCCAACCAGCGGTACGTGCTAGTGCAAAAATAGCGGTAAACATGGAGTTTGGTATGCCCATTGCGTGCATCACAATCCCACTATAGAAATCAACATTTGGATAAAGCTTACGTTTAACGAAATATTCATCTTCTAGGGCGATTTTTTCTAATGCCATTGCTAATTTAAAAATCGGGTCGTTATGCAGGCCGAGTTCATTTAGCACTTCATGGCACGTCTCGCGCATGATTGATGCGCGCGGATCCATATTGCGATAAACGCGATGACCAAAACCCATTAGACGGAAGTTATCATTTTTATCTTTTGCACGCGCAATAAATTCATCAATGCGGCTAACATCACCAATTTCATCCAACATTTTTAAAGTCGCTTCATTGGCACCGCCATGCGCCGGACCCCACAGAGAAGCAATGCCAGCAGCGATGCAAGCAAAAGGATTGGCGCCACTTGAGCCAACTAAGCGCACAGTTGAAGTGGATGCATTTTGCTCATGATCGGCATGCAAGATAAGAATGCGCTCAAACGCCTTGGCCATGATTGGATTCACCACGTATTCTTCACATGGCGTTGCAAACATCATGTATAAGAAGTTTTCTGCAAAGCTAAGCTTGTTTTGCGGATACATAAAAGGCTGACCTGACGTATATTTATAGCTCCATGCAGCAATCGTCGGCGCTTTTGCCAGTAAGCGAATGGCCGCAATTTCACGAGATTTTGGGTCTGAAATATCGGTATGCTCTGGATAAAATGCCGCCATTGCACCAACAACAGAAACCATGACTGCCATAGGGTGGGCATCACGACGAAAGCCTCTAAACACATTATTCATTTGATCGTGTAACATGGTATGTCGTTCAATGGAAGCTCTAAAAGAACGGTTTTCTTCCGCATTAGGCAGCTCACTTTTTATTAGTAAGTGGGCTACTTCTAAAAAATCACAATTTTCTGCAAGTTGCTCGATAGGATAGCCTCGATGGTAGAGCAAACCTTTTTCGCCATTAATAAAAGTGATATTTGAATTGCAAGAAGCTGTTGATAAAAAGCCAGGGTCATAAGTATAAATATCATGATTACCTAATGTTCTAATATCAATTACATCGTTACCTAAGCTGCCAGATAAAATAGGTAGCTCAACGGGTGCTTTATCATTATCAAAGGTAATTGTTGCTATCGTAGGTTTTGTTGACATGGGAGCTCTTCAATTGATAGGTGGATAAGAATATTATACGCAACCCATTTAAAAAGTTGAGCATAAAATTGTATGTAAACTGCGTTAATTTGGGTAAATAGCACCTAAAATACGCAAGCCAACAGCGCCTGTCCCCGCAGGTAAATTACTTGGCTCATTGTTGAGCGTTTGTTTTGCTAACCAAGCAAAGGCAGCTGCCTCCACCCAGTCGACATTCACGCCTAATACATCAGTTGTAGATAGGGGTATTGGATGTAGCGATGATTGTAATGTGCTTTTAAGGAGTTGGTTGTGTGCGCCACCACCACATAAATAAACTTCATCTACATTGGGACAATATTGCGCAATGGCTTGGCAAATTGTAATGCTGGTTAGCGCTACTAAGGTGCGTGCGACATCCTCAGGTCTATAGTTTGCTTTGGCTAAGTGGTTCATTAACCAAGTTTCATTTAATAAATCTCGGCCGGTACTTTTAGGTGGAGGCAATGCGAAATATCGGTCAGATAACATACTTTCTAATAAGTCATCTTGTGTGATGCCTGTAGCAGCCCAAGCACCATCTGTATCATAATCCTGACCTAAGTTTAATTTTACCCAGTAATCGAGCAGCATATTGCCAGGGCCAGAGTCAAAGCCGATTGTTTCATCTGTTTGGGCTAAATAGCTAATATTAGCTATGCCGCCTATATTAACGATGGCGCGGTTTTTATCCGGGTTAGAAAATACAGCCTGGTGGAAAGCCGGTACCAGTGGTGCGCCTTGACCGCCAGCAGCAATATCACGACTGCGAAAATCACCTACGACGATAAGACCGGTTAATTCAGCTAACAAGGCGTTATTGCCAAGCTGAATGGTATAACCCATCTCTGCCCCGAATTTTGGTTGATGGCGAATAGTTTGTCCATGACAACCAATTGCTGCTATTGCATTAAGATCGACCTTGTTTTTTGCAAGTAAACTATTCACTGCTTCTGCATAGAGACGTGCTAATTGGTTTGCCATTAACGCCGATTTTTCTAGCTCATTTTCGCTTGGAAAATGTAAGCATAACAAATGCTGTTTGATGGCTGGAGGATATGGTTGAAAATGGGTTGCCACAACTTTACAGTGGTCATTATTTATTTCAGTAAGTGCTACATCAATCCCATCTAAACTGCTGCCAGACATGACGCCAATAAAAAGTAGCCCGTTTGGCATTTTTATTGGCTAGCAATAACAGTATTACGATTTAACATATTAATTTTTGCCATATATCGTGAAGCATTCGATTTAAACTCTTGTTGATATTGCGCTTCAAGCGTAACCCCTTTTGGCAATTTTACTGTCATTGGGTCATGGTGAATGCCATTGAGCAAAAATTCATAATGTAAATGTGGCCCTGTTGCTAAACCAGACATGCCTACATAACCAATAATGTCACCTTGTTCAATTTTCTTACCTTTACTTAGCCCATCAGCAAAACCAGATAAATGACCATAAACTGTTTGAATGCCATTGGGATGTTGCAGAACAATGACATTGCCATAACCACCTTTTTTGCCTTTGAATTTCACCACTGCATCGCCAGAAGCTTTAATGCGCGTACCTGAGCGTGCTGCTAAATCAACCCCTTTATGCGCTCTAACGCGATGTAATACTGGATGAAAACGCCCACGGCTAAAGGATGAACTCACCCGGGTAAATTCAAGCGGAGAACGTAAGAACGACTTATATAAACTTTTGCCTTCTGGGGTGTAATAAGCATATTTGCTACTTGCTTTACCAAAATGAACTGCACGGTGTGTTTTACCACCATTAACAATTTCTACTGCCAAAATATCGCCAGTTCGCATGAACTCGCCATGATTATAGAATCCCTCGTAAACAACATTAATGGTGTCGCCAGGTCGAAGATCCTCATTAAAATCGATCTCGCTAGAAAAAATATCCACAATTTTTAATGCCACTTGATCGGGAATATCTGCCGCATCAGTGGCGCCGAATAATGAGCTTACGATGGTTGCTGACCTGAGAATCTCTTGTTTAATGAATGGCGTCTTTTCTTTATTAACTTGGTAGCCGTCATTTGTCAGTTTAGCAACTAGGCGCTCATCGTCGGGTAACTGGTATTCTAAGTAAAGTAGCTTTCCTTCAGCATTAACTTTGCTGCCTATGCTCCTACCAGGAACAAGCCGAGTATTTAACTCACGCGTTTCTGGCGTGTACATCAGAAACTTTAGTGCGCTTTTATCTTGAATGGTCATCCGATTAAAAATAACATCGAGCGTGTCATTATGGCGCACTTGATCTGTATGCCAAAAAGCCTCATTTGGATTGTGTGGTTGCACGATTGGCGGAAGGCGAATGTCATCAATGGTTATCCGGACTGGTAAATAACCTGCCTCACTATCAGGTGCCGCACTCAGTGTGGCAATTAAGATCATAATCGGTAGTAAGAAAGCGACAAATATCCAATGTAATCTTATCTCGCGCGCAGCCAATAATTTGTTTTGGGTTAGAATAGAGCGTTTAGTAAATTGGTTTTTTTGAGGCATAGTTTGACTAAAAATCATAAGTGCTTGAATAGAGAGTGTATCTTATCAGAAAATTAGATACATGAAAAAGCAACACAGTAATTAAAACAAATTTTTTCTAAAAATATTGGAAATACAGTGAACACGGATATCGAACAAGCATTAGCGATTATTAAGCGCGGCGCACATGAACTATTACTTGAGCCAGAGCTGGTTGAAAAGTTAAAAAAGGGTCTGCCATTGAGAATTAAGGCTGGGTTTGATCCAACTGCACCTGATTTGCACTTGGGGCATACGGTGCTGATTAATAAGCTGAAACAATTTCAAGATTTAGGACATCAGATATTGTTTTTGATTGGTGATTTCACTGGCATGATTGGCGATCCAACAGGTAAAAGCGCAACACGGCCGCCGCTAACTAAAAAGCAAGTCGTAGAAAATGCAGACTCTTATGCTGCACAAGTTTTTAAAATCTTAGATAAAGATAAAACGGAAATTGTATTTAACTCGCATTGGTTAACCGATTTAGGTGCTGCGGGAATGCTAAAGCTTGCTGCAAGTCATACTGTTGCACGCATGTTGGAGCGAGATGATTTTTCCAAACGGTTTAAAAGTAATCAACCAATCGCCATTCATGAATTTATGTATCCATTGTTGCAAGGATACGATTCCGTTGCGCTAAAAGCTGATGTTGAGCTTGGCGGCACAGATCAAAAATTTAATTTGCTGATGGGGCGTGAGTTACAAAAGCAAGCGGGGCAATCGCAGCAATGCGTGATCACCATGCCACTATTAGAAGGTTTAGATGGTGTTAATAAAATGTCTAAATCATTGGGTAATTATATTGGCATTAATGAACCGCCAGAAATCATTTTTGCTAAACTGATGTCGATTTCAGATGAGTTGATGTTGCGTTATATTGAATTGCTTTCATTTGAATCGCTAGAAACGATTGCTGAGTGGAAGGCGCAAATGGCAGCGGGCGAAAACCCACGTAATATTAAAGTACGCTTTGCACAAGAAATTGTGGCGCGTTTTCACAGTCAAGCAGATGCTGAAAAAGCATTGAGTGATTTTCAAACTCGTGCTAAAGGGGGCATTCCCGATGATGTGCCTGAAGTTGGCGTGACAATAGAAGGTGAAAGTATTGGTATAGCGCAGCTACTTAAAATAGCAGGCTTAGTAGAAAGTACCAGTGAAGCGATACGCGCGATTCAACAAGGTGGGGTGAAAATTGATAGCGAAAAGGTAGAAGATAAAAACCTACCAATTATTAAAGGTGCTTCATTTGTTGCACAAGTTGGTAAACGTAAATTTGCCAAGATTCATGTTGGGTAAGTAAATTTAAAGGCTAGTATTAGATATGCCATAAGATTTTGTGGCGTGAATTGGCGTCTTTTTTTCATAAAGAGTGGTTTTTATATTGGTAATACAGTCAGAAAGCTTTCAATAATTGCAGGCTTTATTCTCATCTTTAGTTTTTATTAGCTGGCCGGTAAAGTGAACTAGGTCCTATTCAGTAGAAGGGCAAGTCATGATGCTGCTGTAATTAAGAAATAATCCTGATTTGCGTAATCAGCTGGGCTTTGAGTGTTGATCTTTGCCTCTCACCTGATGCGATCATAGAATACGACTGACTACCCCCCCCCACCATTGACGAGACGAAGGTGCTTTATCATGGCGATGCGCTCAATAGTCACTCATCGCAACATTGCGTAGTTGGCGGAGTCGACTAACAACTTGCGGCTGTAAAAAACCACGGGGTATACGTTTCATGGCATCTGCTAATAAATTGATCAAAGATAACCAATTTTCCCCGCTATAAATCGAGCCTAATTCAATTTTTGTGATTATTGATTAACATAATTTTAAGTATGAATTTGCAAAATTGTAAGTAAATTGTAATAAATCAACATTAGTACTTGACCAAATCTTTAGCCACGGTAGAATGCGGCCTCGCTTGAGAAATTGAGCGAAAAGCGCAACAAGAAATACAGGTTTAATAATTAATTAAGAAACTTTAAATTAATGCTTGACTGGCTTCAAAACCCCTGTACAATGCGCACCTCGTTAACGCAAAGCGCCAAACGATTAAGCCGAAAGGCACTGTTCTTTAACAAATTGAATGACTGATAAGTGTGGGTGTTTGTGACTGAGTCATTAGCATTATAT
>Ga0209702_10000697_pt1 | contig 69987 bp, 81 predicted proteins | sample FRY01_FD_187210 | JGI IMG/M metagenome (GOLD analysis project Ga0209702, IMG submission 187210) | Freshwater microbial communities from Lake Fryxell liftoff mats and glacier meltwater in Antarctica - FRY-01 (SPAdes) (version 2) | ecosystem: Environmental > Aquatic > Freshwater > Ice > Glacier... | reverse complement strand
CGGAAGCTCGCGCCCTCCGCCACCGCACCCGCGTCGGTAATTTCCTTCACCCGCTCGCAGCCCACAGACACCACCTCCAGGGTGAGGCGCGAGGCCCATCGGGGCATATGAATCGCGGTCGTGACGCGCAGCCCGGAGTCGCGGGCGCACCGCACGGAGTCAGCGTCCATCGACGCGGCGTAATCCACCATGCGCCCGCGGCCCTCGGTGTCGACGCAGTTTTCGAGGTCGGAGTCCCCAAAGTTCGGCGGAGCGATGAACGCGGTCTCCCGCGCCCACAAGCGGTCTCCCTTAGCGCCGTAGGGGCAGCGTATCCACGCCAGCGGGCCGCCCCTCGGGTACTCCATCTGCCCGCCTCCTGTGCACATCACCGCCGCTGGGCTCGACGCGAGCAGGGCGGTCGCAATCGACCGCCGCTGTCCCGCCGTTGGCTTCACGAGCCGCCGCGTGACGGTCTTCTCCCCCGCAATAATCGCGCGCAGCATCGGGGCGCCGAACAGGATCGGTCGGGACTTCGCGGTCATCGGGTTTCCTTCGTGGGTTCCGGCCGCGCGGGGTTGCGCTCCCGCCAGCGCGCGAGCACGGTTTCCATCGTGGGGTGTCCTGCCCACCCGCCCGCGATGGCGGCGAGGTCGCGGGGGTGCAGTCGGATACGCAGGTAGCGCATCGCGGGTTCGATCTCGACGCGGATGCACAGGTCGTGCGCCATCAGCACCAACGTCGTGAGGTCCGGCGAGTCGAAGGTGCAGAGGTCGCCATAGCGATGCACCCACTCCACGAAGCGGTTATCCCACTTCACCCGTTCGACCTGCTGCGGAAAGTGATGCCACCCGCGGTAAAACCAGTGAACGAACTCCGCGCAGCGGGCGCCGTGCTCGGACACCGTGAGGCCCTGACGCCGGAGATACTCCGCCGCGTGCTCCCCCTCGCTCATGGCGTGCCCTTCCCCGGCATCACTGCGGCGGACTGCCCCTGCGACCACCTGATTGAGAGGATGTAGAATCGTGGCTCACTCATACCAGCGCCTCCGTTGGGCATACGGTGCCCATCGAGCGCAAGACGGTGCCGCGGCGGTGGCTATTCAACGGAGCTCACACCATCGGCACGCGCTGCGCGGCGGCGCGGGCGTCGTCGGCGTCGGTGCGCGAGTAGCGGCCCGTCGTCTCGACGGACTCATGCCCGGCGATCCGCTGTACGAGGCTGATCGACTCGCCCGCGAGCAGGAGCCGGGTGATGCGGGTGCGGCGCGCGTCGTGGGGCGTCAGGGAGGTCACGCCCGCGCGGCGCGCTATCGCCCGCAGCACGGACCACACCCCCGAGACCGAAAGCGCCTGGAGCTGGCCGCCACGGGCGCGCGGCTCCCCGGTGCCGCGCAGCTCGAACGCCAAGAGCAACGGCCCCGCCCCGCCGCCGAGCGGGTGCCGCGCGCGGTACAGCTCCACCGCAGCGCACGCATCGACCGCGAGCGGCACGAGCCGCTGCTTGGCACCCTTGCCCCGCACCTTCACCTCCCCCCGCGCCGCGTCCATGTCTTCGAGGCGCACCCGCGCCGCTTCGCGCCGCCGCAGGCCACCCCCGAAGAGCAGCGCGACCAGGGCAAGGTCGCGGAGCCCGGTCAACGTGGTGCGCTCGCACGCCGCCGCAAGGGCCCGCACCTCGTCCTCGGTGGCGGCCCGCCCCGCGAGGTCTTCGCGGGGAATCTTGGGCGCGCGCACCTTCCGGGCGAGGCGCGCGGCGTCGGGCGGCAGGAGCCCGAGGTTCTCGGCTTCGTCGAGCACCCCCCGCACCGCGGCGAGGTACTGGTGGATGGTGCGAGGGCGGAGCCCGCGGCGTATCCAGCCCGCGCGGAGCGCGGCGACGTGCTGATAGCGCAGCCGATGCCAGGGCAGCAGGTGGAACGGGTACTCCCCCGGCAGGCCACACCACCGGGCGAGGTCGGCGCCGACCCGCACGAGCACCCGCCGCATCGTCGCGGGCGAAGTCTCCCCCGCGAGCCGGGCGAGGTAGAGCAGGACCGGGTTGCGGTCGGTCGGGAGGGGCACCGGCAGACGCACCAGGGAGGAGGAGTCGTCGGCGCCCCCGTCGCCCGCACCCTCCACCGTGGGAGCCGCTACCACAATCTCCGACATGGGATCACCTCCGCCGACAGTGCGGCACCGCCGCCGCGTGTAGGTCTGAAACCTACCCTGTTCCGGCCGCTCGGGCAACAATATACATTGTGGTGAATGTCGCAGCGGTGGCATTCGTAGACACCTGCGACACCAAACGGGAGACGACCATGACCGAAAACAACAACGACGCCGCCGCTTGCCCCTCCGCCATTGAGTTCGGGCGCCAGCCCCCCGTCGGCTACGACGGCCCCGCGTGGGGCGCGCGCGCGATCTACCGCGGGCGGGCGGTTGACATTCTGCCAAACCGTCAGGGCTTCGCCGGGCCGGAGGGAAAGCCGCGTGAGGCGCTGCTTTCGTGGATCAATCGCACCGCGCTCCCGAAGATTCGCGCGATGGTGAAGGCGCAGAGCCTCGACGGTTCGACGCGCGAGGTGATCTCATTCGACTCGCGCGGCTACCACATCGAGGCGTGCCCCCAGGCCAGCCACGGCTACCTCTACCTGGGCGCGTGGGAGCGGGCGGTGGGAGCGGGCGGTGGGGCCGTGACCCGCTCGGAGCGGCAGGCCACCGTGACCCGCTCGGAGCGGCAGGCCGCCGTTGCGCGGCACGTCGCCGACCGCTGGAACGCCAAGCACCCGGTGGGGACCATCGTGCGGTATTGGCGCGGACTGTGTGAAGGAGAGCCTTCTGGACAAGGGCCGACGCGACACGTCGCTACCGTGGTGGGTGGGGACGCGGTGGCGTGGGTCGAGGGCTGCGTCGGCTGCGTGGCGCTGACGCACGTCGAGGTGGTGCACGACGAGGTGGTGCGCTAGCGCGCGAAGCGGAGCAGGGGGGGGAGACGGGTTCTTGCCGCCACAGGGCGGCTGCAATACAACGTGATGCGAGGGTGTATGTCGATCAAGTGGGTGAAGGTGCTGCTGGTGGTGTTGTCGTCCGTCGGGCTGATTGCGTCCGTCTGCACGGAGGGCGACGCGGGGAAGTACCTGCTGGTGTTCGGCGGTGTGATCGCGTTCGGGCTGCTGGCCCTGGAGGAGCACCGATGAGCGCCGACACAGGACGCCCGCGCGTGTCGGCGCGCATTTCGCCCGAGACAGACGCCGCTGTTGAGGCGCTGCGCGCGGAGTACCGCGACGCGGATAGCGCGCTGGGGTCGCGGTCGGAGGTGGTGCGCGCGATCCTGCACGACGGCGCGATCCTGATGGATGCGACGCTGCGCGCGCGGGTGCGTCATATCGCGCGCGACGGGGAGGGGTTGCCTGCGGCGTGGCGCCGGGTGATTGTCGCCGGGCTCGCAGCACTGGAATGAGATCGGAGCTAACGAAAGCCGTCGAGTCCCTGGAAACGGCGCTGGGCGCGCTTCGCGCGGCGCCCACCGAAAGGGACGCGGAGCACCTTCGGGATCGCCTCGCGCGTGCTCAGTGGTGTATTTCGATCGCGGCAACGTCGGTGTTTGCCGTCCAGGCCGCGGCCCGGTCGCCCCTCCCGCCGATTGAGACGAACTACACCGAATGCCCGGCGTGCCCGGCGTGCGACGAGCGCGTGGCCGTCGCGGTGGATCGCGACGGGCGGACGCTTCCGCCGCCGCTCCTCTTCTGCCCCGGCTGTGGTCACCGCTGGGCGGCGTCGGCCGAAGACCGCGCGCTGGCGGAGGGCGCCGACGCCGCGTGGGCGGCGCTGGTGGGCTCCTCGGGCTCGGTCTCGCCATGAGCGGCGCGGAGCTGGTGTGCATGGTGGCCTCGCTGGCGTTGGGCTTTGTCGCGGGTCACTGGCGCGCGGGTCACCGTTGGAAGCGGCTGTGTGCGCGCAACGTCGCGCTCGCTGGTGACTTGTGTGAGAGCGACCACGCAAGGTGGTGCGCGCAGAACGACGCGACCCGGTGGAAGGCGCGCGCGCTGCGCCACGGATGGGAGCGCGACCGCTGATATTCCTTGGCGCTGCGGCACGAGCGTTATACACTGTATGCCGTGGCGACGATCCTGACATTCCCGACGCGGCTGGTGATGGAGTCGCGCGACGCGCGCGCTCCGGCGCCCGTCGTGGCGCTCTTTCCCGAGGCGCGCGCCCGCGTCGTCGTCGGGCATGAGACGTCGCGGGTCAGCCTGTCGCTACACGTCGAGGAGGGCGTGACCCGCCTCGACCTGACGCCCGCCGCGGCGGCCCTACTCGCGGAGCGTCTGCTGTTTCATTCTCGTAGGGCACAAGGGATGAGGGGACGTAGCCGATGAGCACCACAAACACGAAGCCGACCGACGCCACGAAGCAAGCCGAAGCGCAGAAGGACGCCGAGGGGCACTTTTTCGCGTTGCAATGCGCGCGGCTGATTCTGCTGTCAATGCCGCCTCGCGATGCGCTCTGCATCGCCGTGTACGCCTCCGAAACGCTGGCGGAGCTGGTGGCGCCCGAGGGCCAGGAGTTGCCGCCGCTGATCGCGATTGTGCGCGATGCGAACCTCAAAATGCTGGAGAGCATCGAGGCCGTGCCAGAGGAGCAGCTCGAATGCTCGGACGACCACGCATGGGCCGAAGGCATGACCGACGCGATGGCGAAGGCCGCGCCCCGCGCGCCCGGCTCGCTGATGGTCACCGTCGAGGTGCTCCTGCACTACCTCGGGGGCTCCATCGCGGCCGACAACCCGCTGGCGATTTCGACCCTCGAGGTGCCGCCGGAGGTGCAGCGCCTCGCGCATCACCTGCTCACCGCGTACCGGAAGGTCATGAAGGCGAAACTGCCGAGGGGCGCGTGAAGACCGACACCGGCCCCGACCTCCAGGCCATGCGGAACGCCCTCGCGCCGCAAGACACAATGGTCGACCAGGGCACCCTCCGTTTCTACGTCGCGCGCCGCGAGGCGCGGGTCGACGTGCGGTTTGCTGTTCTGAGCCCCGATGGCTCCCTCGACCACCCGGAGAGGGAGTCCCTGTGGCTACTGACGGCGGCGCTCTGCGACGAGGGCCTGCGAATGGTGGAGCAGGAGCACGGCTCGGGCGAGGATGGCACGCAGTTCTTCCCCCTCCTGGCGAGGCACCTTGCCGCGGCCCGCCCGCTCCTCCCGCTGCCTGACCCGATGGATGTGCGCTACCTCACGTTTGGTCGTTACGACTTCCGCGTGCGTCGGTTCTCCGACGGGTTCCGCGCCCCCGTCCGCGTCGACCGACGGCTGACGTGGAGCGACGCAGCGCCCGCGTCATGGCTCCACGTCTTTGACGGCGAGTTCCACCCGGGGGGCCTCGGGTACTCCCCCGCGCTCCGCACCGTGGCGACGACGGAGACGTTTATCCGCGGGTGGGGGCAGATCGAGCACCTTGTCCACTTCGCCGCGTACGCCTCGCTCACCAGCGATGCGCCCTTCGGGGAGGTGGTGGCGAAGTTGACCCGGCTCCTCGCGTGGGGGGGGGAGGCCCCCGCGCAGCGGCACGAGATGGAGATGGCCGCGCCCGACCTCGAAGCCCTCGCGGCGATGTTCTTCGACGGGGGGGGCCGGTGAGCGGTCTCCGCGCCCTCGGCGATGTCCTCCGCGCCCTCGGCGCCTGCGATGAGTCGATCACATGGGCCGCGGCTTACGAGCGCGTGTGGTCGACGGCGCTGGGCGCGTGCCCCGATCACGGCTGGTTGATCTGGCTGTACGCGCGCCTGATGGTCCGCGGGCTTGTGCCGCGCGATCCGCTCGTGATGGCAGTGTGCGAGATTGCTCGCACGGCGCTGGTCTACGTCCCCGCGCACGAGCCCCGGCCGCTCGCGGCGATCGAGGCCGCCGAGGGGAGGTGCCACGGGGAGGTGACACCCGCGGAGGTCCGGGTCGCCGCCGCCTCCGCCGACGCGGCCACCGCCGCCGCCTACGACTACGCCACCGCCTCCGACTACGCCGCCGCGTCCGCCGCCGCCGCCGCGTCCGCCGCCGCGTCCGCCGCCGCGTCCGCCGCCGCCGCCGACGCCGCCGCCGCGTCCGACGCCGCCGCCTTCTACGCCACCGACGCCGCCGACGCCGCCGCCGACGCGGCCGCCGCCGCCGCCCCCGCCCCCGCCGCCCTCGCCGCCGCCCAAGCATCCCGCGCTCGGTCACGCGCAACCCTCCGCCGCGTCATTGGGCCGCACCTCCTCCGTGGACTTGCCGAGGTGTCATTGTGACGCCTCGCGCGTTTCCAGATGCGTACCCCATCGGCGACGCTCGCAGCCGCGGCGATCGGAGGTGCGCCGTGACGCCCGCGGTCGATCTCCCCGCGGACATCGCGTGCGAGCCGCAGGCGACCGTCGTCGGGCGGTGCGTGCGGGCGCGCGAAGAGCTGCACGGCTGGGAGTGGTGGGCGGCGGACGGATGGTGCGGCTACGCCTACGGGCACGCCATGATCGCGTACATCGAATGGCGCGACGCGCAGCCCCGTTGCGTGCGAGGTGCGGCGTGACGCCCGCCGTGCTCGCGGCGATCGAGGCGAAGTGGGAGGGATACAGCGCCGCGATGGGCGTGCGTGTTGACGACGATGGCGACGTGTATGTCACCGCGTCGGAGGACCACCCGGACCACACGCTCGCGCACGTCGATTGCGACGACGCGGCCGAGCTCGCGGCGCTGTGGGCAGGCGCAGGCCCCGAGGTGCTCGCCCTCGTCGCTGAGGTGCGACGCCTCACCGATGTGATCGCTCGCGAGCGCCAGCAGGCCGAGGTTGCGGAGGCGCGGCACGCAGGGCTGCGGGCTGCGGTGCGTGCGGAGCGGGATGCGCGTGATGCGCGAAAGGCCGCGGCTGTCCCGATCGCACCCGCCGCGATCGTCGACACGACCTTTGGGATGATCGCCGGGGGGACGCTCCCCGGCGATGCGGCGCTGGCCGCTGCCTGGGCATCGGAAGCGCGCGCGACCGTCGCGCTCGACGCCCTGCTCTCCGACGGAGGTGCGCCGTGACGCCCGACGACCTCGCGGCGATCGTGGCGCGGGCGGAGGCTGCGCGCGAGCGCGGCGACGCTGGGGCAGTGGGCAGCGCGCAGACGTTCGCCGACGACGACGTGCACACGCTGCTCGCCCACGGCCACGCGCAGGCCGCCGAGGTTGCGCGGCTGACGGCGTGCCTCGGCCGCGCGAACGCCTCGATGGAGGAGACGGAGCGGGATCTCTACCTGCGCCTCGGCGCGCTGGAGACGGCGGCGCGGGAGTACGTCGCGGCGGTCGACGGCGCGGAGTCCGCGACGTGCGGGCGATCCGAGCCCGACGTGCGCGGGTACATCGATCGGACCGGCCGGGCCATTGCTGCCCGCGAGGCCGCCCGCGTGCGGCTGCTCGCAGCGATCGGAGGTGCGCCGTGACGCCCGCCGACCTCGCGGCGATCGAGGCGCGGGAGCAGACGAAGCAGTCGGGCTGGGCTACCTTGCAGTTGACTGTAGCGACCGCGGGCACAATCGGCGCGGCTCTCTTGGCGCCAAACTATGCGCCTTGGGCAGTCCTTGCAGGCTTGGGTTCCTTGATTATTCACAAGGGTTCTGGACTGCTGCACGCCATGATTGGAAATCGGAAGGCCGATAGTGGGAACCGAGTCACTCCCATCGGGAATGGGGACGTCGACGGGACGACGGCGGCGCGGGAGTACGTCGCGGCGTTCGGGGCGGAGGCGATGTGGTCGACGGAGTGCAGGTGCTCGCGCTGCGCGACGCGATCCACCGGGAGCTGAGGCGCACCGTGAACGCTCCGGCGCACGCAGAGATTGACGGCGCGCCCGCGCCCGGTTCTACTGCACGCATGACGGTCGTGGAGCTTGTGTCCGTGCTAGGCCCAATCGGTGGCATCACCGGCATTGTCGGGGGGTTCAGGTGGTTTATTGAGCGGGCGGAGCGGATGCGACGCGCGGATCGCATCGAGGAGGACAACCGCCGCAAGGAGGACCGCGACGCCGCCGAGCGGTTGGGCAGTGTGCTCGCGCGAGCCGCCGCCGCTCATGCCCGCACCGCCGAGACCCTAGCGGAGCTTTCCGACCGTACGCTCCGCGTCGAAGCCGCCATCATCACCCTAGCCTCGAAAGGAACCAACCCGTGAACGTGAAGCTGCTGAACAATCCGCGAATCGATGCGGCGTTGCGCGCGATGGATCGCGCCACTGCGCGCGCCCTCGACGTCAACCAAAGCGCGCGCGCGCGCCGCCCTGCGAACCCATGCGCCGTCGAGCGCTCGACGCCGACCCCCTGCATGGGGGTCGCGAGCCCCAGCGAGCCCACCCCGCGGCTTCACGGGGAGCGCACCTCTGTGGTCGGTGTGGTCGGTGTGGTCGGTGTCCTGCTCGTGTCGGCGGCGGGGTGTCCGCGGCTCCCGCCGGTGTCGGGCTGCACCGTCGGCTCAATGAGCTGCGAGAACGACCGGCCGCGGGTGTGCTCCGCGTCCCAGCGATGGCAGCCTGCCGGGGACCGGCCGTGCAGCTATGTGGGCGGCGTGTGCGTGGTCGACGGCGCGGGTACGGCACGCTGCTACGGGGGGCCGCGATGATCGGCGCCGTCTCCGTTCGCGCGCTGCGCGACCACCTCGGGGAGACCTACGGCCTGACCTACCTCGACCCGCGCGACGCCGCGGCGGGCCTCGGGCTGCGCGTCGTGTCCGACGCGCTGCACGCCGCCACCGCGTTCGTGCAGCGCACGTTTGGGGTGGTGATCCCCATGCCTGACCTCGACACCGTATCACTGACCCTCGGGCCGCTGGTGCCGCTGTCCGAGGCCAGCGTCGCGACGCTGGAGGACGAGGTGGAGACCATCGTCCACGAGGCGCAGCACGGCGCGCAGCAGCAGGACGGCGGCACGCTGCAAGCCACGGTCGACTACCTCCTCTCCCCGGAACTGCGCGCGCGGGCGGAGGCCGACGCCTACGCGGCGGGGCTCTTCGCGCGCTACCTCGTGACGGGCATCCCGGTGACCGAAGACGAGGCCGCCGCCCGGCTGACGTCGGGCCCGTACCACCTCGCGCCGCCGGAGGTTGATTTCGCGCGACGCATCGTGCGGTCGCACGTCGCGACGATCAACGCGGGCCTCTGCCCGCCGATTTCGGCGGCGATCGAGGCGTACGCCTTCCTGCGACGCACCGACCCGGCCGCGATCGTGGTGGAGATTCGATGAGGCCCGCGCCCGGCGTCGGCGCGACGTTCTACGGCAAACTTCCGCGCGACCTCGAAGCCCACGAGGCCGTGCTCCGCGCGTGCGACACGGTGACGCTGCACACCGCCGCCGACGCCACGGACGCGCGGAGCGCCGAGGCCGTGCGGCGGATCAATCCGAGCGCGCGCGTGTGGCTCGCGATCCCAGGAAACTACCTCTCGCGTTTGGGTCGCGAGCGCGGGCGCGCGGTGGCCGTGGCGGAGGTACGGCGGTGCGCGGCCGTGGCCCTCGACATGGGCGCGGAGGTGTTCGAGGTGAACGGCGAGGGCGCCTCCGACGGCGCACCGTCTGGCGATTGGACGAGCGCGGTCGCGGACATCCCCGAGCGTCATCGGCTGATCGAGCTCGCGACGGCCTTGCTCGACGCCACGCACGACGTGCTCAAGGACCGCTGCGCGGTGTCGTGGACGTCGCACGACATGCCTGGATTCCGGCTGCCCTGGCAGCCCATTCTGACCCGGGTCGACCTGCACGCTCCCCAGCACTACCCGGCGCAGGCGGGGCGTGTCGCGCGACAGCGCGACCTTGAGCGCCGCATCGCGACCTCACGGGGCCGGTGGGAGGCCCTCGCGCTGATGGGTGGTGTGCCCACCGACAAGGTGCCCGGCGGGCCTTGCTGGAGCGCGTACCTCCAGGGATGGGGGCATGACGTGGGCGCGCTGGTGTGGGGGCTCTGCGAGGCCCCTACGGCGCGACTGTGGGCATGTCCGGGGTCGTGGTCGCCCGAGGCTTTGGAGGCGCTCCAGTTGGCGCGCAAGCTCCGGGCGGCGCACGGCCACGGGCCCCTCGCCGTCGAAGCGTTCCAGACGGCGCACGGCCTTACGGCCGATGGGGTGATCGGGCCCAACACCCTCCGCGAGCTGCGCGCCGCGCGATGAGTCTGCCGACGTGCATCGACTGCAACGAACCCGACTCTGCGGGATGCCCCGGCTGGCGCTGCCGTGCCTGTGACATCGCGCATGTCACGGCGCGGTCAAGCTGCCGCGAGTGCGGGGCATCCATCTTGCGCGAGGAGTTCGCGGGGCCTCGCGCGTCCCAGCACAAGCCGGGCTGCTCGCTCGCCACGTCCGACGACTACGGCCCGCTCCCGATGCACGGGGACGTGTGGAAGGCTGCGCTCGGGACGCTTGCGGACACCGCCGACGATTACGAGCGCACCGCCGCCGCGCTCGCCGCGGGCGACCTCCGCGGAGACCTACTGCGGGCTGTGGTGGTCGACCTCCGGGCAAGGGCGGAGCGGTGGCGGGGCCCTTCGGCGGCTGGCGGTGACCTGTGAGCGTCGACCGCGACAAGTGGACCGACGTCCCCGACGAGGTGCGCGCTACCGTCGAAAAGTGGAGCCGGGAGCAGGAGGCGGCGTGCGACGCGAGGCGCTGCCCGCAGTGCCGCGGCGACCTCACCCGGACGACCGACGCGCGTCAGCACGGTGACTCCCTGGCGCCCGGCGCGTGGGTGCAGTACCGCTGCGCCGGGTGCCGGTGGATGGTCGATCGGAAGGAAAGCGACGCCTAGCCCCCCCTCGCCTGGAGTACGACAATGTACGCCGAGCGACCGAGCGCGCGCGTCTGATTCAGCGTGAGGTTGTCCCACACGAACACGGGCGACCCCGTGACGGCCTCCGTCACCTCCTCCATGAAGTACGGATCGGCCCGGAACGCCTCCTCGTACAGCCGTCGAACGTGGGCCGTGTGGTCGGCCCGCGCCCATGTACCGCCAAGGCCCCGTCGAGCATCGCCCGCGTCACCGGCGTTACGCTTGCGGGGCTTCGACAAGCCGTTGAACTTCAGCCCGAGTTGCGGCTGTGCACGTCCCGGCTGCCGCTCCGGCGCGGTGAGCCGGAGCTCGCGCGCCGCCCCCGACGACGCGATGCCCGCGTCCCACAACGAGGCGGGCCTCTCGACGATCCGCTCCACCACGCGATCCACAAAAACGGGCTTCTCGACGATCCGCTCCACCACGCGATCCTTGCGGGGCGCAGCGGCCTTGCCCCCGAGGCCCACCGCGAGCGCCCGCGCCTGCTGGACGTCGGCGCCGCCAAAGATGGCCTGCACCAGCAACGGCGCGATCGCCCAAATGCCCGCGCACGTCGCCATGTTCGCGGTGAGCGCGGACGAGAATGCCTCGTTGTGCAGGTCGATCCCGTTCGCCATGTGCGTCGCCTCGTGCACGGCGCACGCGACGAGCCAGTTCAGATGAGCCGGGATCTGCGGGTCGAACAGCTTGGCGCGATCGGCCTTGTCCGCGGACGGGTTGAGCATGAGCCAGTGCTGCCCGTGCTCCCGCAGATAGCCCGCGCCGGTGTCGTCGTCGAAAACCCACCCCACCCCGAACTCCGCCGACGAGTTGAGCATGATGAGGACGTAGCGACAGAGCTCTGTCCACGCCTTCGCGAGCGCGAGCGCCTTGCGGTTCATGCGCTCCGGCAGGAGGCCCGGCGGGGGCTTCCACCCCTCAAGATTGTTCACGACGTAGAAGTCCGGGCTCCACGCCAGTTGCTTCATAATCCGCTCAAGGTGCTCCTGGCCGAGCACCGGCGTCACGGACAACACCACGACCGCCGCCGCCGCCGGGCTGCCACCCACGCGGAGTTCTCCGTCCGTCACGACGGCCTCGCCCGCGCCCCCGTCGTGCAGCAGGACGTCGCCCATCCGGGTGACCGTCTGCGCGTCGAGCTGCACCGAGGCACCGCTGCCCGTGCTGATCTTGCTGGCGAGTTCCATCGCGCCAGCCGACGCCACGGCAAGGCTAGCCTCCAGTTCCTTCGCCGCGCGGGGGCTAAACTTCCCCGTGCCGCGGTACACCTTGCGGCTCTTGTCGCGCTCCTTGGTCGCGCTTTTCACGTCGGCCGCGATCTCCGCCGCGAGGGCTTCGATCCCGCGCGCAAGGTCGTAGTCGCGGAAGCTGTCTCGGTTCGCAGTGAGCAGGTCGATGGAGCGCCCGATGAGCTCTGCCGTCACCCGACCCTGCACCGCGCTGGGCAGGTAGCGGTTGAACATCCACAGGCCCCCGGTGCGAATCGACAGCTCCGACTCGGCACCCTTGGCGAAATACAGCTTGGCCTTGCCGGGAATCTCGCGGATCAGCTTGCCGGGCTTCGCGGCGGCCTGCGTCCCGGCGAGTTCCGTCCCGTCGCCGTGGAAGTAGAAGCGGACGTGCGGGAGGTTGCAGCGCGCGACGAAGGCCATCGCGAGTTGGATGCGCGTGCAGTTGTCGGCAGGCATCACCACCTCCAGGCGCGTCCCCTTGCGCTCGGACACGGCCGTCGTCTCGTACCGAAGCCCCGCCCCGACGACGTGCGTCGTGCGCGTCGTGACGCTCCACTGGAGCCACGGGAGCAGGAGCATTTCCTTGGCCTTGCCGAACCCGCCCGCGGCCCCGGCGTCGGCCTTCTTTCCGCTCGCGCCCAGGCGCAGGAACTTCGTGATGAGGGTGTCGCGATCCATCCCGCGGCCGTCGTCGTCGCACCGCACCTGCACCGTGCCGTCGGGCAGTTTCAGCACGGAGCAGTGCACGCTCTTCGCGCCCGCGTCGACCGCGTTCTGGATGGCCTCGCGCCACCACTTCACCTCCCACTGGTGATAGTCCTTCAGCGCGCCCTGGAAGAAATCCGGGTCCAGGGTGATCTGCCCCGCGCCGTCGTTGTTGCGCTTCGGCGCGCGGAGCTCGCACACGATGCTCTTGACGCCGCCGCCGAAATGGCGCTGCGCCACCACCCGCCCCCTCCCGAGCACACACAGCGCGTGAAGCTGCGCGTACGCGGGCGAGGCGCTGGACGCGCGGTAGAGACCGGAGCGGAGGGTGCGGGGGTCGAAGGGGGAGTGAAGCTCCACGGCGTGCATGGCGCATAGTCGCACGCCAGCCGAGCAGTTCACAACACGTCGAGGCTCTCCGTGGTCGAGCGCGCTCGCGCGAGGGCGATGTCTTCGAGTTGGCGCACCCGCTCGCGCGTCAGGTTCATCATACGCCCGATGGAAATCAGCTTCATGGCTCCGCGCTTCGCAATGTCGAGCACGCAGGATGCCGACGGGTCCATGTCCAAGGGCTCAATCTCGGGCCAGTTCAATTTCAGCCCTCCCGCGGTGTTTACGTCGAGGTACAGGTTGAATTTACAACCCACCCACGGGCACGGCCTGATTGCGTGCTCGCACGCGGCGCGCGTCCTCGGGCGGAGCGACTCATTGGCCTCGACCTCCTCGGGCGATGCCTCCTGGGGGTCGCGCGCGAGGCTCCGTAGGTCGCGGATCGACAACGTACTCGACCGCACGCCAACGCGGCGACGGTAGGGCGTCCGCGACCGCTGCGGCGGCGCGGCCGTAATGTCGGCGGAGACGATCGGTGCATAACGCGAGACGGCGCCGGTCAGCTTGCGGACGGCATTGCTCATGTACCGTCTGACGGGTCGGCCGCGGGGCTATTCACCGGCGGCAACCACCCCCTCAAACGCGCCTTCCCCGTCGAGGAACACCGCGACACGCTCGCGGTCCTCCCCGGTCAGGTCGTAGGTGCGAACGATCGGCGGCGGCCCGCACCGATGGCGGCGCTGCCAGAGCCGAGCGCGAAGCAAGCGGAAGGCATCAGCGCGGAGGTTCTGCATCGTGGCGCTTGAGCCGGTGCCCAAAGTCCGCCAGAGCGCGACGGACAACCCCGTCGCCCGGTGGGTGACGCGCACACACCACTGACCATACCGAACGCCCATCATCGCGCCCGCCGGGGCGCGTGTTCGCAGGTGTTCACGGCACCCCGCGCGACGGGTCGGCGGCTTCCTCCCGCCATCGGCGCTCCAGCCACGCCGCACGCACCCGCAGCCGGTGGCAGGCATCGAGCCCCTGACGCATCGCCGACGCGCAGGTGCCCTCCAACGACCGCAGCCGCTCCGCGTGCGTCGTCGCCCGCTCGCGGTAGTGGTCGCGCTCCCTCACGATCTCGTCGATGAGCGCCCACGTCGAGACTACTCGCGCCGCCTCCTGCTCGCGCCAGGCGACGGCCAGCGTGTCGCGCGCCAGCATCAGCGTGTCCACGGCTGCCACCACGGCGCCGCACAGGATCGCCGCGCCCCCGCCGACGAGCCGCGTCTGAATCTCCTGCATCGCGTCGACGCACGGCGCCGCGGACGCGGCCTGCGCCAGCGCCAGATCCCGCTCGCGCACGGCGTCGTCCAGCGCCGCCCTCGACGTCCGCGCCGCGATGAGCTCGGCCGCCATCTCGCGCAGCAGGGCGCCGTCGATCAGCACCCCGCCGGTGCGCCCCGGCTCGACGACCGAGAGCTCGCGGAGGCGGGTGATGCCGACGGGCGTCATCGCGCCACGCCCTGCCTTGACGGTTCGGTGCGGACGGCGGGATACACCTCCGCGTGTTCCGCAGCCCACGGGGTCGCGCCAGCGTGCCACGCCTTCGCCGCCTGGATGAGCGCAAGCTCCACGACGTCGGTTTGCGTCCACACGCGCCCCGTCGGGTCGCCCTTCGTGAACCGCCGCGCGAACCTCCGCAGGTCGCGCTCGACCGTCGCGCTGATCCGAAACGCTTTAGGGACACGGTTTGCGGGCTTGCGGGCTTGGGCTGGCATGGGCAGAGCGTAAAACATTGACGTCGCAATAGCTATTGCATAACGTCGCAATACAGGAGGGCCATGCTGAACTTTCGCCACGAGAGGTATTGCTGGGTTCCGCGCGAACCGCTGGGCGTATTGCGCGGGGCCGGTTATGAAGAGCGGGCCCTGATCGCATATTTGACGAAGCTGGTCGACCCGCGAACAGGAGCGCTTGCCATCGGGAGCACGCCCCCCTTCCGCGCCCTGGTGATGGCGTGCGCGGTTCACCCGCTGGAGCGGAGAGCGTTTTCCGAACTGGTGCCGCGGGTGCTCGCGCGGCCCGGCATCCGGCTAGAGGGCGGGGCCCTCACGCTCGCGGACTTTTCCTCCTGGCAGCGCACCCGAGAACCCTCCCGCCGTCTCTACGCGACCGAGCCCCCGGAGTTCACGCACCTCCCTGCGTGGGCCCGATTCCTCGCCGCGGAGATGATCCGCACCGCCGACGACCGCGGCGTGGTGTGGGTGGGCAGCGTCGAGTCCTACGCGCGTCATCACGCCGACGTCGCGACCGCGCAGCATCGAGACCCCTCCCGCGGCGCCACGCGGCGGCGCATCCTCGCGGGGCTCCGGGCGCTGGTGATGGACGGGTTCCTGCTCGCGGACAGCGCGCTGAGGGTGCGGAACTTTGAGACCGCGCAGGCCCGCGTCGAGCGACGCGCGGCGCGCGGGACGTCACCCCGACCCGCCCCCGACGTCACCCCGACGTCACCCCGACCCGCCCCCGACGTCACCCCGACGTCACCCCGACCCATCGGCCCAAGTGTACGGAATCACACGACACCCGTTGCCCAAACCAGCGCGCTCCCTACCTCCCCTACCCTACCCTCCCCTACCAAATACACCGAGGCACCCGACACCTTCGGGGGGACGCCTGCGGCGCCCCCCGGATTTTCTAGTAAGGGTGAGCGAGGGGGGCAGCCCACCCTGCCGGGTGTCCCGACGATCGGAGGGGCGGAGCAGCCAAGGCGGAGGACGACCGGCGGGGTGCGACGGGCGGAGCCCCCGTTTGGCGTGGCCGACGCGCTCGGGGCGATCGAGTCGACGAGCAAAGGGCGCTTTGTGGCCGGGTCCGACGCGCAGTGGCCGCGGTCGGTGCTGGTGCGCGTCGAAGGGCATGTGCGCGCGTTTGGGACGCTCCCGCAGTGGCGCACGCTCGGCGCGTGGCTCGCGCAGGGGGGCGATGCGTACCGCGGCGTGCTCGGGCCTGCGTGGGCTGCGTCCGATGCCCTGGCCGACGCCATGGTGCGCTCCGGCGCGTGGGCGACCCGGACCACACCAACGGAGCCTGCGCCCGCGCGTTCCCCGGACGAAATCGACGTGGTAGTGGCGCGCAGCGTGAATCTCGCCGCGGGCGTCCGCGTTGTAGCGCTGGACCCGCTTGCAAAGGGTAGAGGCAGACGATGACGATTACGGCAAAGATCAGGGGCTTCGCTATCTGTCCCGAGTGCGCCGCGACGGTGACATTGCGCCGCGACGGCCTGCTGCCCGTGCATCGCTGGACGATCGGCGCCGGTCGCTCTGGACTGTGCGCGGGTTCGTCGCGCGACGGCTCCAAGCCCCAAGCGGCGTGGAAAGTGTGGCGCGCGACGGAGGCCGTGCGCGTGGCGCGGTGGGCGGTGGAGCGGGCGGAGTGGGATTGCACCAGCGCCAGTGCCGCGGGTCGCGCGCTGCGGGAGTTTGAGCGCGAGTTCGAGAGCCGGAGCAAGGCCCTACGGGCCGCGGAGGAGAGCTTGCGCTTGACCGTTGCCGCGTCCGAGGCGCTGTGACGGAGCGCCCCCGCCCCGCGGCGCCGGTGGGAAGCCTGCTCGACGTCACCCTGGCCCGGCTGCGAGAGCTTGACCCGGAGGCGCGCGCCCTGCGGCGCGTGCGTCACGACGCCGAACAACGGGCGGCGCGACTCGAGGTGGCGCTGCAAGCCCGAGGCGTGCCCCGCGACGCTTGCGTACGCGCCGCAGTCCGTCGGGACGCGGCGGCTGCCACGGCGCCCTTGCTGGACGCCCTGGACGCCCTGCGGTGGCGCCGCGGGCGTCGACTGCCCACGGGGGAGTCGCCGGGGATGGTGCTGATCCTCCAGGGCCCGCCCGGCTGCGGGAAAAGCACGGCGGGCGCTTGGATCGCGGCGCGGTGGCCTCGGGATGCACAATTCCTGACGGCGGAGGAGTTGGGCGCGGTCCCCGACACCGACTGGTCGACGCATGTGGACGCGCGCGACCGCTGGCGCCGCGTCGATTTGCTGATTCTCGACGACGTTGGCGCCGAGCGCGACGGCCGCGCGACGTCGCGCGTGGCGGGCCGTTGCGGGCCGTTGCTCCTGGCCCGGTACAACGATGGCCGCGCCACGGTGGTCACCACCAACCGGGACGCGGAGGCGTTCTGCGACGTGTACCTCGCGACCGATGAGCCCGACGCGACGACGCCCGGCAACGGACGCCTCGCGGATCGACTGCGCGGCGCGCAGCAAGGCGCAGGGTGCCCGTACTGGCGTCAGTACCAAAGCGCGGAGAGCTACCGCGGGCCTGACGGCGAGGCCCGGCTTGCGGCGCTCGACACCATCCCGGCGTCGGCGCTCGCGGAGTTCGCGGAGCTGCGTTAGGGCTGCGGCGTCGGCGCTGGAAAAATCGTGATCTTGGCGGCGACCGTGACCGCACCATCGGCCGCAGTGCTCTTGAGCGTGCAGCGCACGTCAGAGTACCCTGCCAGCCCACCGACGTCGACGGTGTGCACCTTCCCAAGCACCACCGTTTGGACGAAGAAAATGCCCCACGCGGAGCCCCTGTCTGAGCGCCGGTACACCTTGAGTTCGAGGTTCGCGAGCGCGAGCAGCGCATCGACTTCGAGGTGCAGCGTCGCGCCGCCGTTGACGCTCATGCCGTCGAGGTAGTCGTTGGCGCTGTCCGTCGTCGCGAGCACGTCGAGCTCCACCCCGTTCGTGACGACAAACGGCGTCGTGGCCTGTCGGTTCTGATAACCGAGCGTGGGCACGTTCAGCGCGCCCTGCGGACACGACGCCCGCGGCGCCGCGCCCTGCGGCCGTTCGGCTTGCGGTGATCGCGCGCGGCGCGTCTCTCGCTCGCCCGGCTCGCGTAGAGGGCGGCGCCGCCGAGCGCGAGCACGGCCAGGAATGCGACCGCGCCGTAGGCGTAGGTGCTCGTGGAGCTCGTGGAGCTCCCGCCGGTGTCGAGCAGCGCGATGCCCGGATACCGCTGCGCGGGCGGGGTCGTGGAGGTGCTGCTGGCGCTCGGGGGCCGCGTGCTGACGGTGGGGGCCGTGCCGCCCGGCCCCGCGTAGAGCGTGCAGCCGAGGAAGTCGTCCGCGTTCAGCGCGCCGAAGCCCGCGCGCCCTGCGACGGACACGGGATAGAGCCCGAGGGTGCGCTGTTGCGACACCTTGGGCCCGGTGACCAGCACGGCCGTCCCGGCGGGAATCTCGGGGTACGACTGCCCGGCGGCGTTGCGGGTCGCGAACGTCGCCGTGGGGCGCAGGAACATCTTGCTCTGAATGCGGATGGCGCAGGTGGCGCCGGTGGCGCCTGCGTTGGGCATCTCGACGCCGTTGGGCGGCGCCGGGCTCGGGGGGGGCGGCTCCGCGGGCTGCGTCGGCGTCGAGCCCGCGAAGCGCGTGCAGGCGCGGGCGTACACGCTCACCGGGTTGAATCCCCCCGTGCACGCATCGTCGCGCCGGAACTGCGCGTCGAGCGGCGCTCCGTCCGTCGGGATGTTCGAACGGTAGTCCGCATCGACGAACCCCCGGAAGGCCACCGACTGCGCGACGGCGCGCGCGAGCGCGCGATTGAATCCGCTGTTGCCGTTGACCGCGAACCCGCCGCCGGAGTTGATCTGCCCGGTGACGCCGAGCCACCATCCGTCGATCGTGCGAAGCGGCACCAGGGACGTCATGGGCGTCCCCCGAATGCGCGGCACCTGCACGCTGCTCACGGCGCCCTTTGCGATGCGGGCGGTGACCTGCACGCCCGGCACAAGCTGCCGAACCGCGCTTTGCAGGCGGGCCTGGAAACCGGCCGCGTCGAGCGTCGGCTCTACGCCGAGCACGAGAATCTTCGACTCGAACTGAAACTGACCCGCCCCGTACTGCGTCGCCGGTCGGCCCGTCAGGTCGCCCGCGGGTGGCACGGAAGGCGTCGTGATGGAGAGCTGGTGCTCGCCCGCGATCGGGAGGTAATCCCCGATGCAGCCTGCGTCATGGGAGGGGGCAGTGCGACGTTCTGAGCGTGTACGGGTCATCGTTAGGTCTCCGGGGTCGGAGATTCGCACGCCCCGTTTTCAATGTCACGCGGCACCACGCGGCGCGGAGTCCGGCACAAACGGCGCGATGGTGTCGTCGCCAGACGCTCCCTCGGGGTCGAGGGGCTCCTCGAACGCGGCGGGGCCCTCGGGGTCGAGGGGCTCCTCGAACGCGGCGGGGCCCTCGGACGCGGCGGGGCCCTCGGGGGCGCTGTGAGGTGCAGCGATCACCTGCGGCGCATCGGGCGACTGCCCGAGCCAGTCAGGCGGAGGCGGCGCCGGTGCGAACTGCTGCTGCGGCGCGAACTCCGGTGCCGGTGCGAACTGCGGTGCGAACTGCGGCGCGAACTGCGGCGCGAACTGCGGCGCGAACTGCGGCGCGAACTGCGGCTGCGGCGCGAACTGCTGCGGCCCGCGCTGCGGCCCGCGCTGCGCGACACGCTGCGCGGCGAGCGCGCGGGCCATGTACGCGGGATACGTCGCGAGCGGGATCATGGTCCCGTCTGCGAGCATCACGGCGTCGTCGGGGACGTCCACCTCCTGCCCGCTCGCGAGTTTCGCCCGGAGCGCGGCGTGGAGCTGCCCGCTTGCATCGGACACCCACCCGCCGCGCCGGGTCTTGCTCCGCTCGCGCTCCTCGCGGTGGTCGCTCGCGTCCATGCGCTTCGTGATGTAGTTGGCGAGCACGGTCAGCGGCGTTTCGAGCCGCTCCCCGATCTTGTCGACCAGCGCGATGGTCGGGTCTTCTTCCGCGATCTGCTTCATGGCCGAATCGATGCCCGCGGTCTTGTCGTCGCTCACCCCCAGGAGCTTCCTCATCGACTGAAACTCTTTCATCCGATCCAGCAGGTTGTCCTTCGCGCCGGAGTCCTTCGGGGACTCGCGCAACCTACTCAGGGCCGACTTCATCGACTCCATCGACGACTGGAGCGCCAGGAGCGTCGGGTCGGGCCCGGCCGGTCGCTGCGCCGCGGTGGACTCCCGTGCGCGCATGTCTGCGATCCGTTCCTTGTGCGCGTTCTCGCGCTCTTTGGCCTCGCGCTCATGCCGCCGCTCCGCCTCGGCGAATGCCTGCGTCTGCGACCCCTGCCACATCGTCACCATGGGCGCGAGCGCCGTGCCGACCGCGCTGACCACAGCCGCCACAATCTGCCCGGTGCTCTCCGATTTCTGCTCGGGCGCCGCGGGGCGCTGCATCGCCGCGAGGGCGTTGACCATCGCGGTGTTCTGCGCGGCCATCTGCGCGATCATCGCGTCGTGCCGCGCCTGCTCGCGCCGGTCGCGCTCCTCGCGCTCGCGCTTCTCCTCGGCGCGCTTCTCGCGCTCCTCGCGCTCTTTGGCCTCGCGCGCCTCGCGCTCCTCGCGCGCCTTGTCCCGCGCCTCGTACACCTGGAGCCGCGCTTCGAGCTCCGCGGTGCGAGCATCGATGGGCGGCGGGGTCGCGGACTGCGATTGCATTTGCATGTTCCGCATGGCGCTGTTTACCCAGCCGATGCCGGGGTGATAGATGTCTTCACCGTTGGGGCCGCGCGCCCCCGGTGGAAGCATGGGCATCGACTGCGCCACGGGCATCGACTGCGCCACGGGCATCGGCTGCGTCGGCTCGGGCGGCGCCGCGTCGTATCCCCCGGCGTACGGAGGAGCCCCGTACGAGTGTCCTCCGCCCCCGCCGGGGCCCTCCCACCGCTGCGCGGACTCGTGGTGCCGCCCCTCCAGCCGTTGACGCTCCGCCATGTATTCGCGCAGATCCCGGCGCATGTTCCGCTGCGCGGTCTCGTCGAACTCCCACGCGCTGCACGGCGCGTCCTCGACGCTGATTACAAACGCTCCGCCGGTGCGCGTAATCACTTTCTGAAACCCGCCGGTGCGCGGGTTCCGCCCCACCAGAAGCGGGACGTACGTCCGCCGGTTCGGGGTCTCGGCGTCCGGGGGCGAACACCCCCAGGTCTCCGCGATCTCCTCCTGCGTGACGTTCAGCGGAAGCAAATCGCTTTTGAGCGGGAGCTCGTACGTCCCCCACTTGACGCACAGCCGAATCGCGAGCTGGTGGATGGGGTACTGCCGCGCGACCTCGCAGCGAGCGTGCACCTCCGCCAGATCGAAGAGCACGCACCCGGCGGCGCCAATGTCCTCGCGCGTCCACGGGTGTTCGCGCGGGCTCGCGGCGTCGTCCACGACGTCGAAATGCTCGGGAGACGGAGTGCCAGGAGGGGGGGTTGCCATGCGACCCGCATATCATCACTTATGGGACGTAAGTCAAGCGTCGCTTGCGGCTAGAAAAACAGCCAAAAGAAGGCGCCCAAGGGGGGCGAGTTTATTGACGGTGCCCTGTCACTTCGCCGGGCTTACGCGCCCCGGCTACGGCCGCCCCTCTGCGGCGTCGAGGCGCGCGGCCGTCCGCGCCGCCTGCAATCGCACATCGTGAATCGCACATCGTGAATCGTGAATCGTGAATCGTGAATCGTGAGCGTCCGTATCACGCTGCGCTGCGGCCACCCAGGAGCAAGACGACCATGAGCACCACCGAAATCACGACCCCCGCCCCCAGTGGCACCTTCCACGTCCGGCTCGGCACCTTCGACGCCGCGCTGACGCCGACCGCGCTCCACGCCGAGCGGGGCGTCATCGTGGCGACCTACTACGACGGCGCCGTCGAGCGGTACGCAAACCTTGGCGCCCTCTGCGCTGGCGCCAAGCTCTGCGACACCGACGACGCCGCCGACCCCGCCGACGACGAGGCCAACGACGAGGCCAACGAGGCCCTTGAGGCGCTGGAGTTCGCCCGCGTCCGGTCGCAGCTCGACGGCCCCCTCGTGCCGCTGAGGAGGTGGCAGGACGTCACCCTCACCGACGGATCAGCCGACCTCCCCGCGATGAGCGCCCAGGGGATCGCGCTGCTCGTCGAGTACCGCGGTACTGCTTCGATGGCGGGCTGGTGGCCCTGCACCGCCGCCGCGCTCGCCGAGGCGAGCGCCGACGCCGCCGACCCCGCCGACGCGGGCGTGTCCGCCGAGCAGGTCGACTGGACCGACCTGCCCAGCCCCGCTGCGAGCCGACGCATCCTGCTCTCCACGTCGTCGCACGACCGACGGCGCGCACTCACCGCGGCCGAGATCGCGGTCGCGTCGGCCGAGTGACCCCAGGAGCCACGAACATGACCACCCGCATCCCCGAAAACGTCCTCGCGACGGCATCCATTAGGGCCCCCACGGGGCACCGAATCGTGGGGGCCCTTGCCTCGAACCGCTCGGTCACGATCGCGCAGGACGGCCACTCGGCCGGTGTGGGGCGCTGGGACGGCCGACACGTCTACTGCTCTGCCAACCTTGGCGATGGCAGCGAGTCTGGCAGCGAGGGCGCCTACGAGGCCCTGGACACTGCGCTGCTGGCCGCGGTCGCGGAGCTCGACGGGCGCCTGTGGTCCGTCGACACCGACGGCGACGGCGACGACGAGCTCGTGGTCGCCACCGACGAGCTCACCGCCCTCGCGATCGTCGGCGACCACGCCCAACCGGGCGCCTCGCTCGACGACCTCCGCGCTCGCGGCTGGACGGCGCACATCCTCGGCACCTGATCGCATACGAAAGGACCACCATGAAGACCGCCACCGCCACCGTCATCGTCAACCTGCTCGCCACCGACACGATGGAGACACTGCCCGCCACCCGTCGCGCCGTCGCGAGCGCCCGGTTCGAGCGCCTGTACCGCGAGCACACGGGGGACGCCCTCAGCGTGCCCCGTGTGCTGGAGATCGACACCGACACCGACACCCTCGACGCCCTCGACGACGAGCTGCGCGAGGGGAACGCCCTCGGCGACCTCGGCGGCGAGGTGTATGTCCTCCTCCTCAGCGTCGGGGCGCGCGACCGTGACGTTTGGGCGCGGGCCAAGGTCGTCGGTGAGGGGCTGCCCCTCGCGCCCTACCGGGTGACCTTCCGCATCGGGGGCTGGGACGCGCCCGAGCGACACCGCATCGTGGCCGTCCTGGCGGGCAGCGAGCGCGCCGCGCTCGACGCGGCGGCTGCGCGGGTGTGGGGCGAGACGGCGCACTGGCGGGCAGCGGCGGGCAGCGACACCTACGGGGCCGTCTGGCGCCACGCCTCGCGCGGCGGCTCGCGCGGCGGCGGCTGGGACGCGATGACGCACCAGATCGGCGCCAGCGTCGCTTGCGGCTAGAAAAGCAGCCGAACGTCGTGATGGCGCCCAAGGGTGCCGCGGCTACGGCCGCCCCTCTGCGGCGTCGAGGCGCGCGGCCGTCCGCGCCGCCTCCACGCCAGCCTCCTGCAATCGCACCATCGCCGCGCGCGCCCGGACGTGCTCTATCAGGTCGTCCAGCGATTCAATCGGGACGTACGTCAGCCCACGCGGCATCACCACGCCGGTCGGGGGCAGTGGGGGCCCGAACGCCAGCGTCACCCCGGCGCGCGCCAGCTCCGCGAGGCGTGCGTCGGTCTGCGGGTCGGGCATCACCCGGCCCGACGCGCCCAGCGCCCCAAAGGCGCCCACGGCGCCCAGCGAGACCCGCTCCAGTTGCGCCGTGATCGCGCAGCACACCGCGAGCATGGTGGCTGCGTCCGTGACGGGCATCTCGCCCAGGAGCGGCACCTGCACCCGAACGGAGCGGTCGGTGAGCTTCACCGCCGCGTCGCCCAGGCGGTCGAGCGCGTCGTCCAGCAAGCGGCCGGGCAACCCGGTCGACGCGCGCACGCGCGGCTCCGAAACCGCCTTCGGCGGCGACACCGACGCCTCGACGGGCACCACCACCGCCCGCGCCAGACGCTCGGAGGGGAGGACCGGGTACGCACACACCCCCTCTCGCCCCAGGAGGTCCGCGAGCAACAGCGCCGTCGCGTCGGGAATCTCGCGAATGCGCTTGCCGTTGGGAGGAAACTCGAACAACGCCACCTCGCCCGAGCGCCCGTGTCGGTTTTTTCGGGTGGTCAGCACGCGGCGGCCCGCCACGTCGCGACTGAAATGCACCCAGGTCGTGACTTTGTGCACGTTCGCCATGCGGCCGTAGGCGTCGCCGTCCGCGTTGACGTGCCCAATAATAATCATGGAGCGCTGCACCTTCTCATTCACGACGCCTTTGGTGAGTCGCATGAGGCCCTGGATCTGCGCGTCGCTGCCGGGCTCGCCCTTGGCAGCCGCCGTGCCGAACTCTTGCAGCGAGTCGAGCACAACCACCTGGGGGTTGTGCTCGACGATGGCGGAGCGCCCGTGCTCCCACGATTCGGTGGCGTACACCCACAGTCGCGGCTGCGGCGGAAGGCCCATGCCCCGGAACCGGAGCTCAATTTCCTCGCGGGTTTCCTCGGAGGTCAAAAGCAGCGCGCGAAGACCCTGCGCCGCGAGCAGGTAGAGCACCAGCAACGTCAGCGTGCTCTTTCCCGCACCAGGGTCGCCCGTCAGCAGGATGCGGGTTCGGGGGACGATCCCACCGCCCAAACATCGATCCCAACCGTCGAGGCCCGACACCCACCGGCGCAAAGGGGCGTCGGTCGTGCCCGTGCCGAGCGGCGCCGCGCGCCGCGCGCCCTTCGGGTGCGCCTCCCGCATTTCGTGGGCGTCGTGATCGAGCCACGACAGCCGCGGGACCATTCGCTGACAATCGACGCACCACGCGAACGCGAGCTCATTCATGGGCGCACGCCGCGCCCGCGGGGACGGCCACGCAGCGGGTGACCCGCAGGCGCTCCGCGGCCCGCTGCATCGCCGTCAGGTCGTCGGCCGTCGCGCCCGCGGCGCGAAGCGCGCGCAGCAACGCGACGACGCCGGGCGTCTCGCGCAGCCATGCCTCCGTGCCGGTGTCAAGGTGATCGCGCAACGCCGACTCAATCGAGAGGTGTGCGGCGAGGCGCGTGAGGACGTCCAGGGACGGCGCGCGGCGTCCGTGCTCGACGTCGCACAGGTAGGAGGCTGAAATACCCACGGCGCGGGCCAGCGCCCGGCCCCCGGTGCCCCGTGCCTCGCGTGCCGCGCGAATGACCTCCCCCACACCGTTCGCCATGTCCGCCGGTATGGGTATGCGCGATGCCGTTGTCAACGCGATGCGCCGCGCGTACTGTCCCCGGATGGCGACGGAAATCTGCGCGCGATGCATTCTGATCCCCCCCACCATGCTCCCGCTGGCGCGGCTCGACCTGCTCATGCGGCTCGCTGCCGCGGGCGCCGCGGACGACCGCGTGAAAATCCTGGGGGCTGGCCTGACGGCAATGCTTGGGGAGCGCCTCGGGCGAGTGCCGACGCCCGAGGAGCTGGTGCAGTGGTTGGGCGATGCGGTGCACCTGCTCGTCGACTACGCCCCCGACCCCGCTGGGGAGGAGGTGCTTCAGACGGTGCTGTGGACGCTCGGAGGGGAGGGCGGTCGCACCGTCTCTCCGATCACCAACGCCCCGAAGGGTGGCGGTGACTGCGAGGACTTGGCCTCGCTACTCGTCGCGCTGTGCATGGTGGTGGGTCTCCGCGCTCGCGTCGTGTGGATGGAGCAGCCCGGCTCGCCGCTCAACCATGTGTCCGCGCAGGTGTGCGTGGACCCGTCGCGCGGCGACGATTGCTGGCTCTGGCTTGACGCCACGCTGCCCGGCGCGCGGCTTGGCGAGAACCCGTACGACGCGCTCGCGCGCCTCGGGCCCGACTTCCGTTCGCGGGTCTACGGCTTCGAGGACACGGCGGCGTTCGCGCCCGCGGGCCGCTTGGTCATCAACCGCAGTGGTCGCCCGCCGGTGGACTTCATCGGTGGTCTTGACGGCGCCCCGCCCGCTCCCGCCCCCGGCTTGGTCGCTACCCCGACGATGGGCCTCACGCCGACGATGCTGACAAGCCTCGAAACGCTGCGCCCGCTGCGGCTGGTGATTTCTCCGATGCCTCCGTACGGCGCGACGTTCCTGGGGGAGACCCGGCTCGACGACGCGCGCGGCGTGTGGCTCGCGGATGGCGTGTCGTGGGCGCTGCCGCTGCCCGCCGCCACGGCGAACACCGCCCGCGAGGTGCGCGTGACCACGCGGGAGGGCGCCTCGCGCCGCCAGCGCGTGTCGATCAGCGCGAGCGGCGATCAGCGCGTTGATTACGCCGCGATGACGCCCGACGCCTCGGAGCCGCTGGCGGCGGTGAAGGTGATGGGGGCGCCGCTCACGAACGCCATGCCCGGCGCGATCCCGCTGGACGGTGGCTCGGCGTGGGTGGTGGAGCTGACGCGCCCGGCGGACAATGACGCGCCCGCGATTCAGCTTGAGCAGCAGCCCGACCGCACCACGTTCGCCGGTCGCGTCGCGCCGGGGGTGTACCGCGTCCAGGCGTACCGATCGACCTCGGCCTCGGCCTCGGGGCAGCCGGTGCTGACCGATTACCGCGCGCTGCCGAACGTGGTGGAGCTGCGCGCCGGTGAGAACATCGTGCCGTTCGCGGACCTCATCGAGAGCCTCATCCAGAGCCCGCCGACGGTGGGCGCGGAGCTGGGCACCACGCTGCGCGTGACGGGCATCGCGGAGGGCTGGCGGGTGGCGATCGTCGGCGGCGCCGCCGGGCCGCAGACGTGCGCCGCGCCCGACGCCTGCGCCGTCGCCCTTCCGGCCGCGGGTGCGGTCGTACGGATCGCGCTGTACCGCGACGCCAGCAACGTGTCGACGCCGCTGGTGGTCCGCAACGTGTCGGTGCCGCCGGGTGGCGCGGAGGTGGACGTGGCGTTTGACATTCGCCGCGCCTCGCAATTCGCCGCGGGCCTCGACGGGTTGGTGTCGTGCGACGCGAGGGGGCTGCGCTGCGGCTACCTCTCTGACGCCACGATGTTCAGCAACGAACAGAACAAGTTTCTCCCCGACGCGACCGCGCGGCGTGTGGTCAAGGAGTTCGAGCGACTGACCGCGCCCGACGCGCTGGGGCGCGCGATTTATGCCGTGTTCGTGAAGGGGCACGGGATGACCGGGATGCGCGCTACCGTACCGCAGGCGGCCCGCCTCGCCCGCGAGATCGCCGTGCTCTCCACGGGCAAGGTCAACGCGCTCGGTTATCTGCCCTTCGAGCTCGACCTGAAGAGCCTCGCGCCGGTGGCGCTGGTGAGCCCGCGATGAGCGTCGAGCGCGCGCTGCTTTACATCACCACGGACACGGGCACGGCGGCCGAAGCGCGGCAAGGCGCGCTCGCGGGCCGCACGATGACCGTCCCCGAGGCCCAGGCAGAGGCCCAGGGCATCGAGGCTTTCATGCATTCGTACGAGCCGGTCGCGGCCTATGCGTGGCTCCGCGAGGCCCGCAACCCGATGATCGGGGAGCGCCGGGCCGCAGACGTGCCGTTCAACCCCGCCGCCAAGCGCGCCGGGGGCGTTTACCCGGCGGGTCGAACGCGCGCGAACAAACTGCGGCTCCTCGGCATTCTCGCCATCACCGAAGACACCACCGTCGCCGTCGCCCGCGAGCGGCTGACGGCGGCCTCGCAAAACGCATGGTCCCCGATGGACAGCTCCGACGCGGAGACCATGCGCGACCTCCTCGCGCTCCCCGCGACGACGGCCGTTCGGTTCGCGCAACTCGCGCCCGAGACGCCGCCGGAGTGGGAGCGAATCGCGGCGGTGATCGACGCCCTACCCCGCGACGCACAACCCGCCGTGATCGCCGCCGCGGTCGCGTCGTTCACGAAGTTTCTGCGATCCATCAACGTCTGTTACAGCGCGATCGAGCCGCTGCGCCGCGTGGCCGAACGTCTGTGGGGTTATTTCGCGTTCGACTCCGACGCCTACATGCAGGGCATGTCCTCGTCGGTCATTCGCGATTACTATGCGCCGTATTCCCCTGCGCCCTATGTGGTCGGCGGGTGGCGCCGCCGCGGCGTTGCGATTCAACAGGCCACTTGGGGAGCCCGCGCCTCGACCTGGGGGCCCGGTGATGTGCTTTTCGGGAGTGAGGCCCGGTTCAACAGCGAGTCCATCGGGTGCCGCAGCGGTGACTCGTCGGTCGTCAACCCGGTGAACTCCGACACCTGCGTCGCCCCCACCGGGGAGACGCATCGGGTGTGGTTCCAGTACAACGGGCGGGCGACGGGCGGGTGGAGCCCGACGCCCGCGGTGGTGCTGCGCGCCACGGACGGCGGAGACTTCTACGACCGCGCCAGTCCGGTCGACCCCAACGGCGATTTCTATATGGTGCACGGCGCCAATCCCGAGTGGCGCGCGCCTTTTTTCAACGCGCGGAAGAACGTCACTGGCAAGAGCCGACTGTGGATGGTTCCGCCGCTTGAGTGGTATTGGCGCATGTATTTCGCGCCGCAGCCCGAGTTTGGCGGGCGCAGCTTCGCGGAGTGGGTGCTCGCGATGAGCCCTTCCGAATTTGTTCGCACCATGCGGCGCTCAAACACCATGCGGAACATTCGCATGGCCGGGCAGTACAACACCCTGATCGAAAGCCTTGCGGGGTCTGCCCAGGTCGACGCGGCCCGGCGGGCGCTCACCCGCGAGCGCGAGAACCTTGCGAACGTGCAGCTCGTGCAGGGGGCGGGTGGTGCCGCCGCTGCCGCCGTAGCGGGTATCCCGGTCGCGGGCCCGGTGGTGGCGTTGGTCATTGGCGCCGTGACCACGGCCACCATCGCGCTGATGAGCGCGCTCCAGCCCTCCGGCGCGGTGGTCAACGTGGACGTCTTCGGCGCGATGTGCCCGGCGTTCTCCCCCTTCGCGATTCAGCAAACGCGCGCGTCGTTCGCGGTCGCGTACGCGCAGACAATCGGGATGCCCGCGCGCCCGCAGCTTGCGTTCGGCCTGCTTGCGTTCGGCCTGCTCGGGATTGGTCTGCCCGTGCTTCAACCAGGGAGCACGCAGACGCAGACTCAGACCTACCAGCTTACGCCCGATGCCCCGGCAGTCATGGTGCCCTCGTCCGGGCTGCCACCGGGCGCGAAGGTTGGGCTCGGCGCGCTCGTGCTCGCCGTGCTCGTGGGCGGCGGTTACTACCTCGCGACCCGCAAGCCGCGGCACCGCGCAAAGCCCAACCGCGCGCTTCGACGGAAAGCCCGCGCCCGCGCCCACACTCGCCGCGGTCGTTGACGCCACCGCTCTGATCGCTGACACTTACACGCAAGGCCAGGAGGCCCGAAGAACCATGGGAAACTGCAACACGCCAACGTGCTCCATCGACGGCAAGATCAACCCCGAAAACGCCGACGGGACGCCCCTCAACAACGCGGTCAACGCTGACCGATGCGGCGAGCGCGGCCAACGCGGCGAGCGGCGGGGTGCGGTCGATCCGGGCGACGTTTCCCCGACGCCGCGTCGCGAGGTGACGCTCGGGCTCGACCCGAGGCAGCCGTCGAGCACGATCACCGTCGAGCAGACCCGGCCCACCGACGCGCGCGCCGCGATTCCCGCGGTGGTCCGTGACGTGGCCTTCAACGGCGGCGTCCCGCGCCGCGACGGCGTGGCGGGTGGGGGGGGCTCGGTGACCCCGGTGACCCCGGTGACCCCGGTGACCCCGGTGACCCTCGCGCGCCAGGAGGGAAGCGACGTGACGGGCTATCCCCCCGTGACCCTCGCGCGCGCGGGCAAGCCCGGCGAGGTGGTCACCCTGACCCCCGAGAACCCGGCGAGCGCGCAGGTGTCCACGCCCGCCGCGCGCACCGCCAGCGCCCCGACGCAGGCGGAGCTGGACGCGATGACCCCCAAGGAGCGAGAGGTGTTTCGGACGCGCGCGGCGTACGCCCAGCAGCAGGCGGCGAACCCGGCAGGCGCGGTCGCCCGGCAGGCGTCCACGGCCGACGACTGCTATCGGGCATTTCTGGCGCTCCCGACGGAGGTGCAGCTCCGCGTGCTCACCAGCGGGACGCTCGCCCGGTACGAGCTGATGCAGGCCGTGGTGCGCGACGCCATGAGCGGCGACCCGCAAGCCACGCGGGTCGGCGCCGACTGGCTTTTCGGGTCGTTCCAGCGCAACAGCAGCGAGGTGCGGCAGTTCTGTACGGCCGTGGCCTCCCTCGCTGCTCACGAGGTGCTCCCCGCGGGCTCCGTCGTGCTGGCCGGGGCTACGGCCGATCGTTGGACGCGCGCGTACGGCGACGCCCGCTCCGCGTTCGCGCACGAGTTCAACCCCGCCGGAGAGCTCGCGCTCATCGACTCCAACTCGGCGCTCCAGCTTTTCGCGGTCCTCCCCGCGTCGTATCAGGCCGCCATCCTCCGCGGCTCCGCGTTCCTGGGTGACCCGTACGCGCTCGCGCTCGCGAACGCGCTCGCGGGCCCCGGGACGATCGACGGCGTGCTGGTGTCCGACCTCCTCGCCGGGCACATGGCGCCGCTCCTCTTCGGTGACCCGCGGAAGGTGCTGTTCCAACTCGCGGTGCAGGACGCGATCCGCGGCGACGCCATCGCTCCCGCGGGGTTCATCCGCCCCGCTGGCAACCCGCCCGCGCCCGCGCCCGCGCCCGCGCCCCGGCCGCCCGCGCCCCGGCCGCCCAAGCCCCGGCCGCCCGCGGCCCCGACGCCCACCCCAGCCGCCGCGCCCGCGGAGTTCCTCGCGGCGTCGGGCCTCACCGGCGCGCAGTGGTCGCAACTGCTGTCCGGGCACCCTGACGTCGCCGCGCAACTCTGGCGCGAGTTCCAGGCCCGTCCCTCTACGTTCGTGTCGGTGTCAGCGGCGGCGCTCCAGGCCATCGGCGTCATCATCACCGGCATTCACCAGGGCCGTGTGGATGACCTCGCGGCGAGCAACGCGCAGTACGCGCACCAGCAGGCCATGGCGCAGCTCGCCGCGGGCCGCACGGCGTCCACCGACTCCGCCGAAATCGCGCGCCTCCAGGCCGCCGCGAATGCGACGCAGCAGACGGTGCAGCAGTTCCAGACGCAGCAGACGCCGCAGACGCCGCAGACGCCGCAGACGCCGCCCACCGGCATCACGGCCACGCAGGTCGGCATCGGCGCGCTCCTGCTCGCGGTGATCGGTGGGGGCGCGTACCTGCTCACCCGCCGCAAGCACAACGGCCGCCCGAGGCGGAGCCGCAAGCACAACGGCCGCCCGAGGCGGAGCCACGGCCGCGCGCGCCGCGCTGCGAGGGCGTCATGACGCTCGCGCTCACGGCCGCGCGGTTCCCCATCGAGCGGTATCTGACCGTCGGCAACCCGCGCCGGTCAAGCTGGACGGACGGCACGGAGCGCGCGCTCGCGTTCTTTTGGGAGCCGCCGTCGGGCGGCGCTCGACTGGTGCGGACGCAGGCGCCGTATGTCGTCCGCGTGATTCAGCGCTACTTCGGGACGGACGTGGATGGCATCTTCGGAGACGTGACCCGCACCGCGATCGAGAATCACGCGCGGTCAGCGGGCCTCAACGTGCCGCGCAACTGGACGGCGGGCCCCGAAATGCTCGGGTACGCGCTCTCGAACGCGCTCCTCGGGGGGGGCGCCGTGCTCTTCCCGGCGCGCAACGACTTCCCGAACACGTCGCGCCCGGCGCTCGCGCGCAGCCCCAACGGCCGTGAGTCGAGCTACATCGGCCTCCTCGACCTCCTCACGGGCCGCGAGGCGCCGCTGAGTACAACGCCGCAGCCGGTGGCGGTGCAGCCCGCCCCGGCGCCCCCGGCGCCCCCGGCGCCCCCGGCGCCGCCCGGCGCGGTGATGAACTACGCGCCCCCGGCGCCGCCCGGCGCGGTGATGAACTACGCGCCCCCGGCGCCCCCGGCGCCCCCGGCGCCCCCGGCGCCGCCCGGCGCGGTGATGAACTACGCGCCCCCGGCGCCGCCCCTCCCCATGAACGTGAACGTGAACGGCACGCTGTTCCAGTTCGCGCCGGTGGCGCCGCAGAAGGACGAACGGGGCGCCAGCGTCGCCAGCGTCGCCCTCTCGCCCTTTGGGGCGATGGTGGCGGGCCCGTCGACGCCGGGCGTGCCCTGCCCCAAGCAGTACGTCGATGAGAACGGCGTCTGCAAGCTCAAGGGGTACGGCAAGATTCCCGGTGCGCGCATGGCGCTCCCGAACCCGCACGGGATCGTGGTCGACTTCGCGGACCCATCGACCTACCGCAACGCGGACAAGACCGCGGGCGTGCTCACCGCGGGCGGCCTGACCGCCGCCGCCGCCGCCGCCGCGCTCGGGGCGCTGCTCAAGTGAGCGCCCTGGGTGACACGGTGGCGCTGGTGGGTGTGGGTGGGCCCGATTCAGTCGCGGGGTACGCCCTCACGACTGCATATCAGCGCTGGCTCACGACCGCGCCGCAGGGCGGGCTGGTGTCGGTGTTCGAGCGCAATGCGATCGTCGCGCAGCTCGCGTGGTCGCAATCAATGCTCGCCCGCCCGCCCGCCTCCGTGCCGCGCCTCGCGAACGGGCTGCCGTTCCCCTTCGGGGTGTCGCGCGAGCGAGAGCTCGTGCTTGGGGCCGCGCAGGGGGACTATCAGCACGGCGACGTGGTGCTGCCCCAGGCCCGACCCGGCGGCGCCCTGGCCGTCGCGCCGGGTGCCGCGGCGACGACGACCGTCACGGACGCGCAGCGGCGCGCGGCGTTCGATGCGTGCGGCGGCGCGCTGGCGTACCTGCGACTCCAGCCGGGGCAGCTTGTGCTCGTGCCCGAGAACAATCCCGGCGGGCTCGCCTATCTCGTGGCGGGGGTCGTCGTAGCCGTCGCGGCCGTCGCGGCCGTCGCGGCGTACAACACCGTGGTGCAGGCCCGCGTGGTCGAAGCCGGGGCTGCTACCCAACAGGTGCGGATTCGTGAGGACGCGCGCGTCGCGCAGGTGGTCGCGCAGACCAACGCGCGGACCAACGCGCTCGCGCAGCGCCTCGCGTTCGCGCAGCAGACGGGCACCCTGCCGCCGCCGTCGCCCATCGAGACGGACCCGGTGCAGCTCCCGCGCGTCGAGGGAAGGGCCCCGCCCTCGACGTTCGACGCGAGCGTGCTGCTCCTCCCGGCCGCGTACGCGGGCGCTGCGGCGTTTGTGCTCGGCTGGGTCAAGTGGCGCGAGTACCAGACGCGCCGTGCCGTGCGGACGCTCGGGTACGGTCGATGAGCGCGCCTCGCGACGTGAGCGCGGCGCTGCAACGTCGCTACGGCGCCGCGCCGCGCCGCTCCGTCGTGATGGGCGAAGTCCCGACCGGGGCGACCGTGCGGCCGATGGGTCCGTTCGTTGAACTGGCCGTGCGGCGCTTCCGCGACGGCGTGCTCGAAACGTGGCGCTTCGATCCGATGCCACGCCTCTGCTTCCACGCGCAGAGCAAGCGCTTGTGGTGCCTCGGGGCGGGGTTTCGTATCGACGGGCTCGGGTTCCATCCGCGCGGGGGCGCTCCGCACGGCTTGAAGGTCGTGCCGGTGGAGCGCGCGCGCCGCGCCCCGACGATGAAGGGACAGCTCCGCGAGTTCCGGCGCACCCACAACGGGCTCGACCCGGTGGAAGCAGTCGACGGCGTGCTGGACCTGCCGCGCGCGATGATCGCGCTCGGGGCAATGGAGCACGCCGTCTACAAGACCGACCGCAACGACGGCGACGGCCGCAGCGAGTGGATTCACCCCTTCGAGCACGAGGGGCTGCCGGGCGTGACCGCGCAGACTCACACGCAGCCGATGATTTGCACCGACGCAACGGGCACGGGCCTGTGGTTCGCGGGCGGAACGTACTCCGTGATTGACGGGTGGCTCGCGGGCTAGGCAGCGCACCCCGCTTGCATTTCTGAAAAGGGTCGCGCTACCCTTCACGCCGATATGGCCCGAACCATTCGGCTGCTCAACGACACGACGAGGATCTCCATGGCGAAGACGACGAAGAAGAAGGCGGCGAGCAAGCGCAACAGCCACAAGGCGGCGAGCAAGCGCACCAAGCGGGCCAAGCGCAACGGCGCCAAGCACAACGGGATGCAGCTCCGGCGCCGCGCCTACAAGCGCAACGGGATGGAGGGCGGCCTCGGGATGCGCGTCCTCAAGGCGTTCGGCGCCGTCATGGCGGGCGCCGCCATCGCCATCGGCGGGATGCTCCTCCTGTCCGCCACGTCGCTCTCCGCGATGGCGCAGGATGGCATCCTGATCGCGGGCGGCGTCGTGATCGGTGGCGCCCTGTTCGCGATGGGCTACACGCACGTCGCCGTCGCCGTGATCGCGGGGCCGGTGACGCTCGGGCTCTCGCGTCGGGTGCTCACCTGGGGCATCACCGCGCGCGCGCAGGAGCTCATCGCGTCCATCAGCAACCCGGCGCAGGCCGCTCCGGTGCAGCCCGCCCCGGCGCTGGCCGCTCCGATCAACCCCGCCCTCGGGTTCTTCGGGTACAACCCCGGCGGATACCTCGCCGCGTCGCCCGACTGGCAGCCCGCCCCGGCGCTGGCCGCTCCGATCAACCCCGCCCTCGGGTTCTTCGGGTACAACCCCGGCGGATACCTCGCCGCGTCGCCCGACTGGCAGCCGGGCATGGCGGAGCAGAGCATCCGCCCCGACTCCCTCGTGAATTTCACGACGCCGATGGCGCAGTACGCGCTGGGCTGATCCCGCGCCCGTCTGAATCGGGCGCCCCCGGTTGCTTCGGGGCGCCCCCCGACACAGGTTTTCGCAACAAGCGTTCGCTCCACAGAAGGACAAGATCGTGCCCACCGACATCACCGCAGACATGAGCAAGGCGTTCACCGACAAGGCGACGGTCCCCGTTTCCTCGCTCGGCCAGGGCGCTCAGAGTTTCGGCTCCAACGAAGCCTTCGGGCTCGGGCGCGCGATCCCGCGCCCGTACTACAAGCTCTCGATCATCTTCCGGGCCGACGCCGACGGCGCGTGGGTGCCGCAGAACAGCGCGACGCTCCCGCAGATCGTGTTCGAGCACGGCGTCAACGACAACTTCTCCGGCGTGCCCGACCCCTTCGTGAACGCGGGCATCTCCGGGACACCGGCGGTGCGCTCGCTGGAGATCACCAACAGCCCCCGCAACGGCGGCTTCTCGATGCTCTATCAGGCCATCGTCCTGGGCATCGGCCTCGTGCTGGAGCGCATCCGCGTCATCGCCCCCGACGCCAGCAACGTCGCGGCGGTCGGCACCGTCCCCGCTCACGTCGAGCGATCGGGCGGCGTGGTGGGCGACAACGAGTGGAACCTCTCCGACCGTCTGCTCATCTCGGCCCTCGGCGCCAGCGAGTGGCAGCTCATCCCGGTGAACACCAACACCGACTGCAACCTGATGCTGGGCGTCGGGCAGCTCATGACCGCCCGCACCGGCTGGGAGAACGGCCCCCCCGGTCCCGGCGCCAACCGCCCGAGCGTGATGTTCGCGTTCCGCGACGACATCCTCGTCAACCCCGGCGTCTCGGGGAACAACGACCAGCCGAACCGGCTGGCGCTCCAGTGGCTCGACGGCGTGCTGGACGCCATCGAGCCCATCACCGACTCCGCGCCGCGCGTGCTGGGCACCCTCCTCGCGCTCGACCTCGTGTGCGTGGTCGACGTCGCCTTCGGGATGCTTCAGGACGGGCGCTTCCGCTTCGCGTCCGACTTCGACGCGCGCAAGTACACCGAGTACCGCAACTGCGTCTGAGTGCCTGACGGCGCCGCTCCGCGGGCCCCCGCCGCGCGGCGCCGTCGCGCTCCCCCCCCCCCCCCCCCCACCGTTCAAGGCGCTCCCCATGCTCTTCCGTGGCCCGCAGAAGGTCGTCGCTTTTGCCTACGGCCCCGGCGGCGTGGTGCTGGACGCGAGGGCCCCGAAGGGCGGGCCGTTGCGGACCTCGTGCAGCGTGGAGATTGGCGAGCGCGCCGCCTCTGACACCGCCGAGCAGTGCCTCATCCAGTACGATCACGTCGAGCCGTGCACCGCGGCGATTTGGATGGACGGGCAGTATTCCAACCGCAGCGGCGCGACCCTCCCCCCGAAGCTGCGGATTGAATGGAAGCTGTTTGTCGGGGTCGGCGGCTGTATGCCCGACAACGACCCCCCGAAGGGCGTCACCATCCTCCAAGGCGCGGACTTCGTGGGGTCGACCATCACCCGCGAGGGGATGGTTTTCCAGATCAACGCCCACGTCTGCAATACGATGTGGCTCTGCGGCCGGATCATTGATCCCGTCGGCCAGCTCCAGCTTCAAGTCTCCCTCCGCACGATTTTCTGGCCCCTGAGTGGGCGGCCCGAGGTGACGGTGGGGACCGCGATCGGTTAAGGTTTCACGGACCCGCAGGCGCCTCCGGCGCAGAGAGACGAAGGAAAGAGACCATGGCTCGACAGGGACAGAAGACCGGACCCGTCATCAAGAGCGCTCGCACTGCGAGTGCCACCCCCAACTACACCCCCAACCAGCCGGGCGGGCTGATCTACTCGCCGCTGTCGGCGCCCCCGAGCGTCGTCAAGGACCAGGGGAACAACATCATTCCGCTGATCGCGACCACCGTGGGGCGAGCCTCCAAGGCGCCCCTCGCGCTCATCGGCAATGGCAACATCACCGGCGTCTTCGAGCTGGGCGCCAACCCCAAGGAGGCGCGCGTGCGCTTCACGACGCAGCGCATCGTCAATACGGGCAAGGAGGCGTACGGCAACGCCGTCGCGTTCTCGGCGTCCGACGACATCGTGAGCATCACCGACGTCACCGGCAACGCCGTCGCGGTCGGCCCCAGCGTCGCCGGGGCCCGCGCCACCGGCCACCTCGTCTCCGACTCCGTGACGGGCGTTTACAGCGGCGTGTTCCTGTACCTCGCAGTCGGCGAGAAGTTCCTCGTGCTCACGTTCGGCAACGAGACGTACATCCTCGCGCTGCTCGTCGTCTGATCCCTCCGCGCGTCGTTGACGCGCCCCCTCCGCTCCGGCATCGTCGGTCGCATGGCTGGCGCCCCCCCCCACATTCATACCGGCTCCGACGGTCGCTTCCGCGTTTGGGACGGGGAGCGCTTCGTCGCGATCTACGAACCCGACGACCACGCGAGCGCGAGCGCGCACCTGCAACGGTTGGAGCCCAAGCGGCGAAAGCGCGCCGCCGAGACGCCGCGGGAGCTCGTGCTCGAAGTGAGCGACGTGCGCGCCGCGCGCCGCGGCGGCGTCGACGCCGACGCCGAAGACCCGGAGCGGGTGCACCTCAAGCAATTCAGCGACGGCTGGCGAGTGTGGAACCCGCCCACCCGCTCCTACGTCTCGGGCCCTGACGGCGCGTTCTCGTCGAAGTTCGAGGCGATGGCCCGCGCCCGCGAGCTGACGCTCCAGGCGGGCGCGGCGAGCCGCGGCGGGGCCTCCAGGGCGCCCGCGCGGCGCGGCGCCAGCATCGAAGGCGGGGGCCTCTTCGCGGCCCGCGAAGTGGCAGCGCCGGGGCAGCAGGTCGGGTTCAAGTTCAATGGCTCCCCGCCCGCGCCCGCTCGCGTGATGGCGGAGCGCACCACGGCGGACGGCTCGCGCCTCCGGCTGTGGAGCGACGGCGCACTCACGGGCGGCTACGGCTACGGGTTTCCCGGCGTGCCGATCGCCCGGCCGCGTGACGCGGGCAAGGCCGAAATCGCGCGCACGGCGGGATGGCTGGTGCTCGGGGAGGCGGAGCTCTATCACGACGCGGAGATTCCCAAGCTGTACGCCGCTGCACTTCGCACCGCGTCGCGCGGCGGCGATCCTGGCGACGTCCGCGCGGCGGCGGCGAAGAGCCTGGACACGTTCCGCGTCCCGATTCGATGGGAGGTACTCACCGCCGACCGCGACGGGCACCCAACGACCCGCTTCGGCCACCTCCCGCGCCTCGGGTGGGCCGGGGTCGGCGTCTGGCATGAGCGCGGCGTGTACGAAGTGCTGCACCAGCACCACGGGGTTGCCGTGGGCGCCCGTTCGCGGGACGCATGGCGGGACGCATGGCACGACACCGGGTTCAAGTTCACCTCGCAGCAGGAGCTCTTCAAGCACCTCGCCGCCAATCGTACCTCTTACGCGCCCGCCCCCCCCGCGAAGCCCAACCAGCGGCTCCAGGGCCGCCGGGGGACCGTGACGCCCGAGGCCGTGCCGCACTACGCGGACGCCATGCCCATCGGCCGCGCCATGACGCTCGACGACGCGCTCGCGCGCCCGCGCCGCCGCTCCATCGACGAGTACGACGCAATGAGCTCCCTGCGCCCCAACGGCGCCGCCGCGCGCCCGCGCCGCCGCCCGCAGAAGGCCCGCGCCGGTCGATGAGCGCGCCCCCCTCGCTCGCCCTCCTCCTGGCCTCCTACGGCGCCGCGGGCGCCCTGGTGCACGCCGCGGGCGCCATGGCGGCGACCGGCCGCGCGTTGTCGGCCGACGACTGGATACGGACGCGCCACGCCGCCGCGATGCGCGCGCTCCAGCGCCGCGGCGTCGACCCGACGCTGGCGTGGTACGCGGCGCTCGCCCTCGTCGCCCATTGGGCACATGAGACCGGGTACGGACGGGCCGAGTGGGATTACGCGCTCGGCAACATCCGGGCGACCTCGGATTGGACGGGCCCGATCCACTACCTCCAGGGCTCCGATGACCTGACCGGGCCGCGGCCGTATCGCGCGTACACCACCCTCGACGCGGGCGCGGAGGACGCCGTGCGCCTCGCGGTGGACGTGGCCCGCTACCGGCCGTCGTTCCTGGCGCTGCTCGCGAGCCGCGCCGCGGGCCCCTTCGTGGTGCGCGCCGATGGACGCACGGCGCAGCTCCCGGTCGACACGGTGCAGTGGTACGCGGACCTGACGCGCGCCGGATGGCACCCGTACTCCGAAGAGTCACAGTACATTTTCCGCTCGACCCTCACGCGCGCCGCGCAGACCGTGGGCGCCGCGCCCGCGCCCGCGCCCGCGCCCGCGGTGGGCGCCGCGCCCGCGGTGGGCGCCGCGCTTGGGGTCGCGGTCGGGGCGCTGGGCCTGTGGTGGTGGCATCGCGCGCATTGACGGGTTGCGGGCGGTGGCGTCTACTCGCCGCCATGGCGAAGCAGAAGAAGAAGGCGCCCGCGAAGCCCCGCAAGGCCGTCGAGCAGAAGCGCACGACCATCGAGCAGCGGATGGCGGCGGAGAACCTCACCGCGCACAAGGCCGCGAAGCTGACGGCGCAGCAGGCGCGCGATCGGCTCGCTGCCGAACGCGCCGCGCTCCCGGCGAACTTCCCCATCCTCCCGTTCGCGGACACCCTGGTCGGGCGCGAGTTCTACGCGCGCGTCAACTGCGAGCTCACCCCGAACCGCAAGGGCAAGCTCGTGAACCGCTGCGACACGCAGCGCGTGACCGTCGTCGGGGGCGCGTCGCCGTCCGCGGCGAAGCCGAAGACCAAGCAGGTATTCGCGGTGCAGAAGGGGCAGCGGTACATCGTCCCCGACCGCGAGCTCCGACGAGCCGTGCGGGTGCCGAAGGCACCCCCCCAAACCGCGTGCGAGACCTACGGGGATCAGCTCCGCGCGGGGCGCCCCGTCCCGGCGGAAGCCTACGACGAGTGCCCAAGCCTGCCCGACGTCGGCGGCGTTCCCTACGACACGTCTTTCGAGCCCTTCGAGTTCGAGTCCCCGAAGCCCAACCACCACGGCGGGTATCACGCGCCCGGTGACCCGCTGGGGGGGTACATGCCCCCGCTCGCGCAGTGGAGGACCGTCTCCAGCGGGCTCGCGCAGGGCGTCGGCAACGTGCGCGTGTGGAGGCACCCGGCGCTGGGCTTGCAGTTCGCGGTTGGTGAGGTGCGAGGCCGCGGCTATGTGGCGCAGGTCTGGAACCCCTCGGACGGCTACGACGGGCGCCCCGCCCGCGACACGGTGTTGTCGTACTACGACACCCCTGACGCCGCGCACCGCGCCCTGGCGCTGTACGCGGCGCAGCAAGCGCCCCGCAAGCCCAACCGCGGTTCGCAGGGCGTGCCCGGCGGCTCCTACTACTCCGACCGCGCCGACGCCTGGATCGGTCAGACCGTCGGCGGAGACGACTACGCGGGCGAGATTCGAGCGCGCGCGGTCGCCCGCGACGGCGCCCCCGCGCACGTCGTCGGCGGCCATGTCATGACCCGCTCGCGCGCCCTCGCGGGCGCTCGCCGCGAGGACATCCGTACGGGCGCGTTGCCCCCCCCCAGGCGTCCCGGCCGCTCGCCCAAGGTGGTCGCGACGGTGCGCGGCGAGGAGCCGCCCCATGCGTCCCGGCCGCTCGCGCCCCGCGCACCCCGCCCCGTCACCATGCCGCCGCCCCCGCGCACCCCGCGGTTCGGCGTGCCCGCGCTTGAAGAGGCCCGCCCACGCCCCCTCGGCGCCAGCGCCATCACGTTCGAGTGGAGCGAATCGGAGCGGCTCAACGAACTCGGACTCCCGCGCACGTTCTCCGGCCCGGCAATGTGGCAGGAAGCCACGGCGTTGCTGCGCGAGGGCATCGCGGCGAAGGCGCGCGGGCGCCGCGAGGGCATCGTGGGCGAAAAGGGCTACTGCAAGACGGGGATCAAGGTGGAATACCCCGACGGGTTCTATTACGAGGGTCGGTATGACATCGGTGATCCGATCCCGACCGACCTCGCGCAGTTCGTCCGGCTCGCGTCGAAGTACGCGGCCAAGGGCGACTATCACGTCCCCGAGCGCTCCGGCCCCGACATGCCGACGCCGTTCACGAACAGCGGCGGCGGCGTGAAGAGCAGCGGGGGCGGGGGCGGGCGCGCTTCGCGCAACCTGGGCCATTGGGCCGTCGTGAAGGCGGGCGATCAGGTCGTGCTGCGGTCGGGGCATCGCATGGAGTCGACGCTGCGCGGAACCGTGGCGGAGGTGGTGCGCGATCAGGCGGGCGAGCCGGGCGTGGTGCTGCTCGACCCGCAACGACTGCTCGAAGGCAACGGGACGTGGGCGCCGCGCTACGAAGGCCAGCGCCCCGGCGACACGCTGCGCGTGATGCGCGGCCAGCACACGCTGGAGATCGCGCCCCACCAGCCCGGCAACATCTACCGCGACGTCCCCGCGCGCCGCCCCTGGAGCGCCCCCCCCGCCCTGGAGGAGCGCCGTCCCCTCCCGCCGCGCGCGGCGCGCTTCGGCGTCCCCGCCCTGGAGGAGCGCCGTCCCCTCCCGCCGCGCGCGGCGCGCTTCGGCGCCCCCGCCCTGGAGGAGCCGCGCCCCCGCCGCGCCCCCGTGGCCCGCCCGCCCGCTGCCCCGGCGCCGCGCCGCGCCAGCGACGAGGAGCTCATGCGCGCCATGATGGAGGAGCTCGCCGCGGCAGGCATCGTGGTCAAGCAGAACCGCCGCCCGCCCCCGCGCCGCCGGTACTGATCCCGTGGGCCTGCTCCAAGAGGTTCCGCTCGACGCGGGCCGCGCGTTGCAGCTCCATGTCGACGGCGACACCGCGCGGCTGGTGCTCTTCGATCGCGCGCAGCACCGCGAGGTGTTCGCGATCCCCTTTGAGGTGACCGTTGCCGCCCTCCGCGCCGCCCTTGGTGCCGCGTTGCGGGTCGTGGCGCGCACGGCGCCCGCCACCGCGGCGGCGGGCGCTCCTGGGCCTGCTGGGGCCCCGGACGCTGGCGCGTTGTGGGCGCGGGTCGAAGCGGCGTGGCGCCGCGCCTGGGAGTTCGCGCCCGATGACCCGCACGGTGACCCGGACGTCGCGACCACGACCGCGATTGCGGGCGAGTACCCCGGACAGGAGGAGCTCGCGCACCTGATCGCGACGGGCCAGAGCGCCGAAGCCGAGCGCCGCGTTTCGTACATGGAGCGCCGCGTCGAGGCCGCCGCGCGGGGCATGGCGGACCTTGCTCGCGTGCCGCTCGACGCGCACGTCGCGCCGCCCGGCGCGTTCGCGTCATTCCTCGCCGAGATTCAACGGCGCGAGGCAGACCGGGCCGCGGCGGCGGCGCAGCACGCCGCGTTCACGCGAACCTTCGCAGTGCCGGACGTCGAGCCGCGCCGTCTCGGGAGCCTCGACGCCATTTATCGCTGGTACAAGTACCTCCCGAGCAGCTACCACGTTACGGCGCGCGACTTTACCTCGCCGGTAATCGTGCCGTGGGGATCGTGGACGGTGATGCTCACGCCGCGCGCGGCGGGCGCGATGCCCTGGTCGGCGATCTTCGGTTACCTGCGCCTCGAACCGCGCGAGGTAAAGGAATGGCTGACGGGCGCGTTCAACGACGCCGCGAAGCACGACCGCCGCGCCGACGTCGCCCTCGACATGCCGCTTCGCTGGACAAATCAAGAGCCGCCGACGCCGTTCGTCGCGACGCTCGACCTCACCACGAACATCATCACTCTCGACGTCCCGCCGAAGCGCAACAGCGGCGACATGGGCGCGACGGTGGCCGAACACGTCGGCCTGGAGGTGGGCCTTGAACGCGACCACCCTCCCCACCGCGCGCGCCGCTGGAGGTAGACCCCACCAATGCCCCGACCACTGATCTACCTCGACTGCAACGCAACCACCCCGACCTCGCCGCGCGTTCAAGCAGCAGTGCTTGCTGCGATGCAGCAGTGCGGCAACGCTTCGTCCGCGCACCACGCGGGGCGCGCGTCGGCGGAGCGCATCGACTGCGCGCGCGCGTCGGTCGCGTCGCTCCTGGGGGCCTGTGATCCCGCAGACGTGACGTTCACCAGCGGCGCGACCGAAGCCAACAACCTCGCGGTAATGGGCGCGATTGCAGGCGCGAAGGCGCGCGGACTCGCCAAGCCGCATGTGCTCGCGGGCGCCGCGGAGCACAGCTCCATCCTCGCGCCGTTGAAGCGCGCCGCGGCGCGCGGTGAGATCGACTTCGAGCTGGTGCCGGTGCGCGACGGCGGCGCCGTGCGCGTTGGGTGCGTCGAGCGCCGGTTGCGCCCGCAGACGGTCATGGTGGCGCTCCAGGGCGCGAACAACGAGGTGGGCAGCATCAATCCCATCAACGAGGTGGGAGAGCTCTGCGGACGCCGTGGAGTGCTCCTGCACGCGGACCTCTGCCAGAGTTTCGGGCGCGTGCCGTTCGACCTCGCGAACATCGACTCCGCCGCCATGAGTGCTCACAAGCTCTACGGCCCGACGGGCGTGGGCGCTCTCTACGCACGCCCGCGGGTGTGGGAGTTCCTCGACCCGCAGACCCTCGGCGGCGGCCAGGAGCGAGGCCGCCGCGCGGGTACGATCAACGCCCACGCCATCGCCGGGTTCGGCGTGGCGTGCGACGAGATGGCGGAGCGCTGGGCCCGCGGGCCGCGGCCCGAGGCGGCGCGGCTGCGCTACCTGCGCGACCTCCTGCTCGCGCGGCTGCAATCGGGCCTGGGGGAGATCGTGCGCGTCAACGGCGCGATCGACCCGCCGTGCTGGGACGAAGGGGCCGCGCCGGAGCGGCTGGTGCGTCTGGTGCGTCTCCCGCACAACCTCAACGTGACCCTGGTGGGCATCGACTCCGCGGGCTTCCACGCCGACGCGCGCGAGCGCGTGTGCGTGTCCGCCGGGAGCGCCTGCAAGGCCCTCGGGGGGCAGCGCTCGCATGTGCTGGAGGCCCTCGGGGCGCCGGATGACGGCGCGATTGTGCGTGTGGGCCTGGGCGCCTGCAACGACGCGGCTCAAGTCGAAGAAGCGGCGGGGATTCTGGTGGAGTGCGCGCGAAAGAACAGGGTGCGGTGATGCAGAGCAACGGACACAGGGCGGGGCAGTACGGCCAGAGAGTTTTCGCCGTCGAGGTGCCCCATGCGGCCCCTGTGAGGTTCACGGCCCCGCGCTCGGTCGCGCGCTCGCTCGGGGCGGAGTTCGGGCGCGAGGCGGTGAAGGTGGAGCTGCGGTCAGAGCAGGAGCTCCATGAGCGCCACAGCACGGGCGCGTACAAGCTGCCGAAGCCGTCCCCCGCCTCGTTCCTGTACGCCGTCCAAGAGCTTGCGTTCTGGAACATGGGCGCGTCGGGAAGCCCGTATCGCTACGACATCGGGGACGACAAGGCCCTCCTCGCCGCGTTCAATCAGGGCGTGCGCGATGCGGTGCGAGAGTCGACCGTAAAGCGCAACGCGCGGCCCGCTGCGCTCGCGCCCCCGCGCCCCCGCGCCCCCGCGCCCTCGCGTCGCCCGGGTCACGCGCCGTTCACGGTGTACTATTTCCTGCGCTCGCGCGACGGCTTCGCCATTGACGTGCTCCAGGCGCCCCACAACGGCACGGTCGAAAACATCCGCGAGGCCGCGACGCGGCTTCAGCATGAAGCGGCCGATGCCTACGATCACAGCTTCGCCGGGTCGCAAATGATCGCGACGGACGGCCAGGGCGGCGCCGGGTGGGCCATCAGCCCCAACCTCGCGCACATCAACCCGGTGGGAAGCGACGAGGCCGCGTACACCCTCGGTGACCTCTCCCGCGCGCCAGTAGCAGCGCCACCGGCGCCCACGGTGCGGCTGACCCCGCCCGAGATCGCGCCCGCCCGCCGCACCCGCGCTACCGCGCGCCGGTAGAACGCCCCGCGAACACCTCGGGGAGAGTCTTCGCGTGCGGTTCCAGTAGCCCGCCGACGTGGCCTTGACGCACCCGAGGCAGTTGTTGTGGTCGAAGCCGAGCGCGTACATCGCCGGAAGCGCGATGCCCGCCCGCTCAACGGGCGCGGCACCTTTCGTCCGGGCGCGGGTCGGGGTAGGTTCGCACCATGCCCCGTCGCACCTACGCCCCCGCGCAGCCGTCGCTCTTCGACGCGCCCCCGATGCAGTCGGCCATGCCCCGTCGCCCTCCGGCGCCCGAGCGGTCACCGCTCCTCGTCGCGCCCCCACTGTTGTCGGCGGACGACAAGCTGAGTCTGCACACGCTCTTCCTCTACGGCCGCGCGCACGTCGTCGAGCGAGAGCGGGTGCTTGCGTACGACGTCGAGCCGCTGCGGCGCGCGACCGAGGTGGGGTACGTCATCGAGTCCCGTCACCAGTTCCACCTGACGCCTACGGGCGTCGAGATGATCGCGCGGGAGGACGCGCGGACGCGCGAGGAGTCGCGCCGCGAGGAAGCGGCCATCGGCGCCGCGATGCGCCGTGGGGAAGACGCCATGGACGCCGCGATGCGCCGCGAGGCTGCGAGAGAATCCGGCCGCCCGGCCCCGTCGCCCCGGTACGCACCCGACCCCCGCCCGGCGTCCCGCGGCGAAGACGCCATGGACGCCGCGATACGCCAACGGGCCGCGGCGAACCGCGCGGCTGAGAGAGAATGGGGCCGCCCGGCCCCGGCGCCCCGCCCGGCCCCGGCGCCCTCGACGGACCTCTATGTGTGGGTGCTGGACGAGTTCTTCGGGGACGCGCAGAGCGTGCCGAACCGCATGGAGCCCACAAAACGGCCGTACCTCCAGCGTTGCTTGAAAGCAGGTCTGATCACGGTCACCAAGGACCGCCTGACGCTGACGACCGCTGGCGCGGCGGCGCTGGCGGACCACCGCGCCGCGCAGCACAACCCCCACGCCGCGCCGGGGGCGGCGCCCCGGTACGCCCCGGCGCCCCGCCCGGCCGCGGCGCCCCGCTACGCCCCGGCGCCCCGCCCGGCCGCGGCGCCCCGCCCGGCCGCGGGAACGCCGACGGACCTCAACGTGTGGGTGCTGGCAGAGTTCTTCGGGGACTCGCAGAGCGTGCCGAACCGCGTGCAGCCCGCGAGCGTGCCGCACCTCCGGCGGTGCCAGAAAGCAGGTCTGCTCACTGCCACCAAGGACCGCCTGACGCTGACGCCCGCTGGCGCGGCGGCGCTGGCGGCCCACCGCGCCGCGCACAAGCCCAAGCCCAACGCCAAGCGGCGATGACCTTCGATGAGACACGAGCCGTGTTCCGGCGCCAGCGCGAGGCGTTCGCGTCGCTCTTTCCGGCGGTGTCTCGGGCGCAGCTCTACATCGTCCGCCGACCCTGCCCGGACGCCTGGACGCCCTGTGCGGGGCGTGACCTCGCGTGGATGGTCAACGGGGACGTGCACCTCCTCGCGCGGGCGCTCAAGCGGGGCCGCGACGTCGTAGGGGCCCTCCTCGCGCACGAGCTGGGACACGCCGCCGATGCGTCGCGTCACCTGCCGGGCTCGGAGCAGCGCGCCGACGACCTCGCCGCGGTGATCCTGGGCAAGCCGATCCGCTACACGGCCGCCGATGCGGTGCAGACCTTCGGCGCGGGCGCGTGGCCCCGCCCGCTACACCTGCATCGGTAGAGAACGGCATCGTCCATGAAGCGCCGCACAGATCAAATGCTTTTCGAGTGGGCGACCCCGCCCCGCCCCTCCCCTCCGCCGCCCCCGGCGCGGCGGGTGGCGCCGATGCTCTCACCCAACGCCCGGCCGTTCACGTTCTACCTGGGCGTTCACAAGCCGCATTGGCTCTTCGATCCGGCGATGCAGGGTGTCCCGCTCTTCATCAGCTACCGGCAGATGCGCGAGTTGCAAGACGTGCGCTCGCTCCGCCCCGCGCAGACCAAGTGGTGCCTCGACAGCGGCGGGTTCAAGGAGCTGTCGACCGAAGGGCGATGGACGTACGACGCGCGCCGCTACGCCGATGGCGTGCGCCGGTTCATGCAGGAGTGCGGTGGCCTGGAGTGGGCCGCGATCATGGATTGGATGACCGAGGAGTGCGTGCTCTCGCTCACCGGGCTCGACGTCGAGCGGCACCAGCAACTCACGATTGACTCGCTGATCGAGCTCCGCACGATCGCGCCTGACGTCCCGTGGGCCCCGGTGCTCCAGGGCTGGGGCATTGGCGATCACGAGCGGCACCTTGAAATGTATTACGCGCGGGGCATCGACCTCCGGCGCGAGCCCGTCGTGGGGGTGGGTTCCATTTGCCGCCGCTCCGCGACGCTTCGCGCGGCGATGATGCTTGCGGACCTCGCGGAGCATGGCCTGCGGCTCCATGCGCTCGGGTTCAAGACCGACGGTCTGACCAACGTGACCCTCAGTAACCGCCCGCTCGGCACCTCGCTCCGGGGAACGCCGTGGGAGCGATATGGGGCGTGGTTGCCAGTGTGGAAGCTCCTGCGGAGCGCGGACTCGACGGCGTGGAGTTTCGACGCGCGCTATTCGGCGCCGCTGCCCGGCTGCACACACCAGCACTGCAACAACTGCCAGCTCTACGCGCGTCGCTGGTACGAAAACCTGCTCGCGAAACTCGAGCACGTTGACCCCGACGCTCTGAACAACGGCGCGGGGCCGTACCCGTGGCCCGAGGTTGTCATCGAGGGGCGCTAAAGCGACCCGACCGCGGGCGCGTAGCCGGTCAGGTCGCGGGGTGCCGCCGCAAAGCAGCGCAGCATGAGTTGCACGACCAGCGCGGCGTCGCCGCCCGCGCGATGCGATGCGCCCTCGCGCGGGAGCCCGAGCGTTCGCGCGAGGTTCAGCAAGCCGCGGCTGGGCTCACCGGGGAACGCGACGCGGCTCGCGTCGATCGAGCAGTACACCGGGACGTTGCCGGGGAGCGCGACGCCCGCGCGCTGCGCCTCGAAGGTCAACCGCTGCACGTCGTAGCGCGCGTGATGCGCCACCGCCGGGCCGCGCGCCATGAAGGCCAGGAACTCCCGCAGCGCCTCCGCGATCGTGGGCGCCTCGCGCACCATGGCGTCGGTGATGCCGTGCACGCTCGTCGCGGCGGCCGGGATGGGCACCTCCGGGTTCACCAGCGTTCGCCACCGTGCGACCACAATGCCCGTCGGGACGTCCACCCGCACGGCGGCGAGTTCGATGATACGGGCGTCCGCTTCAAGTCCTGTGGTTTCGCAGTCGAATGCGACGAATCGAGACGTGTGATGACCCATAACCCTCCGGCGCAAACACTATCATTCCCGCCTCCCTTGTGTCCCGAAACGGAGCGGGTACGATGCCGAGATGACGAAATCGATCCAGCGCTGGCGAAGTTCAAACACCTACACCGAAACGGCGTGGGCGGCCGTCATGGCCTCTGCCGCCCGACGGCGGGCCTTCTCTCGGGGTGCGTTCGCCCTGGTGGTCGCAGACCTCGACGGGGGATTTGTGGCGCTGTACCAGAAGGGCCAAGGAGGCTCGAACGTGTCGGTGTTCAAGGCCATCACCACCGGCGTCGCGGAGCTTCCCGCCGCTCCGGCGGACGTCCTGCTGGACGCCGCGGCGCCGGACACCAACGTCCGCCTCGGGGTCGGGGGCATCGGCGCCGCGATCAGCGACGCCGACCTGCTCGCGCTGCTGGTGACGGCGGGCGCGGTGACCACGACCACGGCGCAAACGCTGACCAACAAGACGCTGACCAACCCCAGGATCGACACGGCGCTGCTCGCGGCGGACGGCACCAAGGTCGCGGGCATCAACTCCGTCGCCCTCGCGGACGCATGGGTCGACATCACCGCGGGCAACGCGCCGGGGACGCCGCCGAGCGTGACGGCGAACGGGGCCGATGCGGACATTTCGCTCGCGCTGGCGCCGAAGGGCTCCGGCCTCGTCGGTATCATCCGCCCGTATTTCGATGAGGTGCTCGACGCCGCCGGTGTGCGGCGGGTGGGCTTCCCGTTCGCGGCGGACAGCGATCAGGACATCACGATTTCTACGGGCCAGAACGGCGTCGTCAGCCCGAAGGTTTCCGTCGAGGGCACGGGCGCGAACATCAACCTCGACCTCGTGCCGAAGGGCTCCGGCCTCGTCCGGCCGAGCCGGTTGCAGATCGAGGCAGGGACCACCGCGAACATCACCGGCGGCGCCGGGGCGTTCGCGGCGCCGGTGGTGGGCATGATGGCCTTCTGCACCGACAACGCGGGCGGGCCGCTGCCCTGCTGGTACACGGGCGCCGCGTGGGTGCTCGCCAGCGGCGTCGCGATCTAACCCGCCCCGCGGCTACCAGCGCCGGAGCGGACGACGGTTCGCTTTCGGCGCGGTCGCCACCAGCATCACCGTGGGGGTGTCGGTCCCGCTGATGCGGAACCGCCCCGCCTCGACGGGCACCCACTGCACCCCGAAGCCCTGCAACGCCGCGTGGAGCGCCGCCCGGCGCCGCCCCGTCGAGGCGTCCACGGAGCCCGGCGACATGAGCGCCACGACGCGCCCGCCGGGGCGCAGGAATCGCAGCGCGTGCTCGACGTGCACCGCGTCGGCCTGACGCATCCCCTCGACCGCAAAGGGCGGATTCATCACCACCGCGTCGTAGTAGGGGGTCGGGGGCATCACGAGAAAATCCTCCGCGTCGAGAATGTTCGCGCGCCCGGCGAACGCGGCTCGCAGGTACGCGCGGCGCGCTTCGTTGAACTCCGCGGCGTCGACCGCGGCGCCGCGCGACACCAGCTCTTCGACCAGGGCGCCCATGCCCGCGCTCGGTTCGAGCACCCGCTCACCGGCCCGCACGCCCACCGCCTCCGCCATCGCGCGCGCGAGGGTGGGCGGCGTTGGGTAGAACCCCGCCGTGTGGCCCTCGCCCCTCGCCCGGTCGATGGCCTGCTCATGCGACGAGACCGCCTCCGCCGACGCCTGGAGGCTCCGCAGGCGCGCGCTCGCTTGCGCCGATACCGCCGCCGATGCCTCCCCCAGCTCCGCGCGCCGGGCCTGGGCGTCGCGCGCAGCGGCGTCGCGCGCCTCGACCCCGCTGACGCCGCTCCGCTCCGGCGCCGTCGCCCGCGAGGCCCCTGCGACGCGCGGGCGCGGCACCTTGCGCGCGGCCGGGGCCACCAGCGGGGTCTGCGTGAACAACGCGCGCGTCCCGGCCAGGAACAACTCGAACGCCTCTTCGATCGACAGCCCGGCGAAATCCACCGCGTCGGTCGTGAATCGGTCCTCACGCGGAGCCCCGTAGACGCCCGACGACTTGTGGAGGGCGAAACGGAACCGAAGCCCGTCCACCTGCCGCATCTGATACGACAGTTCGTAACTCCACGCCCCGAAGTAGCCGATGCTCGCGGTGGGATCGTCTCCCTTGTGGGGGTACGCGCGAAACTGCACCGGCCGCCCCGCGGCGGCCGACACCTTCGCGGCGCGGCGCGTGGCGTACTGCGCGAGGTCGGTCACGAGCTCCAGCGCCGATGCGGGAATGCGCGCCGATGCGGGCGCGGCCACGAACCCGGGGAGCGCCTGGATTACGCGGTCGTAGATCGCTTGCGCGTCCAGGGCGGTGACGTCTTCGCGGTAAGCGTTATGGCCTCCTACGGCGGTGGCGGTGAGGCTACGCACTGACAGGTACTCGTTCCGCTCGACGACTTTCGCCGTCGCGCGCGCCGCGACTTCGATCACCCGCCCGTCGTACCGCACCATGCCCAACACGCCCGCCGCCGGTGGGTACACGACCACCCACGAGATGCTGTACGCGGAGAGGTTGTCGGTCTTGTCGCTGCGGAGTTGAGCCGCGCCGACGGCGCCCTTGACCTTGTGGACGAAGAGGGCCGCGAACGCATCGGCGCGCTTCTCTGCCTCGCGCCGGGTGAGGGTCGCTGTGGTCTCGTAGCCCGCGGCGACGCGCGCGAGGTTCTCCGACACCGACGCCGCGTGCCCTGCGTACGCGAGCTCATCGCCCGCCTTGGCCTCGGCGCGCTCGGCGCGCTCCTCCGCGCGCTCGGCGCGCTTCGTCGGGGCCCCGACGGGAAGGTCCGCGCGGATGCCGTCCGCGCGCGTCTCGAAGCCGGTGGCCTTCTCCAGCGCCGCCTCGCCCCGCTGCGCGTAGCGCTCGGCCCGCCAGAATTTATGTGCCTGACGGCGGACATTCGCATCCCCCAGGCTGCCCACCTCGCCGCGGTCGACGGCGACGGTCAGGCCCGCGGTGCGGAGTTCGCCCGCCACGCGGTCGATGTCCACGGTGCTCTCGCTGACCCCCACGCTCTGCGGGCGGTAGTAGCAGCCCATCGTGCGCGACCATTTGAAACGCGCCACGCGGAGCCCGCGGATGGCTGCCATGATGGCGGGGTCTTTCCCGCGCGTGTGGATCAGCAGGCCCGACTCCGCGGACCATTCGACCGTCACGTCCGGGTTCTCCGGGTTGTCGAGCGCTTCGGTCTCCACGCGCTTCTCTGCGAAGGTCTGCGCCGCCACCATGTCGGTCGCGTAGAATTGCGCGAGGTCCGGGTACGACTGCATCACCTCGGGCGCGACGGGGAAGCGGCGCCAGAGGTAGAAGGACACGCCGCGCCAGTGGCGTTGACGCACCTCGCGGAGCTTCGCCGGTTGCTTGTAACCCGAGCGCTCCTCCGCGTCGTCGAGCGTTTCGTGAAGGGTCTTCGAGGCGCGCGGATCTTCGGGAAACGGCCGGGTGCGGTAGCTCGCCACCTCGCGCCACTCGGGCGAGGGATCGAGAGAGCCAATCTTGACCGGCCACCATGTCTCCTGCGTCGCGCGGGACTCGACGAAGCCCGGCGGTAGGGTGCTCTGGTTCAAATGCCCCGTCTCGCCGCGGCGCTCCTTGGGCCCCAACGGTTCGAGGAATCCCTCGGGCACGGCCACGCGAATCCACACCAGCCGCAGGCCCCCGTCGGGGTGTCGGTCGGCGCGCAGTGGCAGCAGCCCAAAGGGTGCAGGAGCGTCCCAGGCGCCCGCGAACGCGCGCCGGGCGTTCGCGTCGAGCATCGCGGCTTCCAGCGGAGACAGCGGCGCGGCCGTGGCGTCAGGGGCGACTGGTGCGGCGAAGCGGGCGCGCAAGCGCATGATCGCGCCCACCGCATCGCGGACACTTGCCGTCGTGGCGTCGTGGAGGGGAATGTCGAGCAGCAGCTCCCCGGACGCGGTGCGTACGAGCTGCACCCGCGGGGGGTAGCCAATGAAACCGGCGCCCTCGCTGGAGAGCAAACGCACCGACCTCTCCGCGTCGATCGCGACGTCTACCAGCGCCTTCGCGCCCCCCTCGCTGTTCCGCTTGCGGAGGATCATCGCTGGCGCTTCCCGAAGCCCTGCGCGGCTGCGACCGCCGGGGTGATGACCGGGGCAAACCACCCGAGCAGCCCCCAGGTCACGCCCCACGCCACGGAGTCGTTTCGCCGCGTGCCGTGGTAGGCGCTTGCCCCGACCGACACCGCGCGGAGCGCCGTCCAGAGCAGGCTGGTGACCGGCGCGGGCTCCGGCGTGACCACCCGCGCGCCCGTCCCCGTGGGCGCGGGGGCAGGGGGCGAGGAGGGCAGGGTGACCATGCCCGCGCATCCCGGTGGCGGGTTCGGCCCGTCGCACATTCCCGCCGCGGGGCGAACGTGGCCGTAAGAGGCGTGCAGGAGCGCAGAATCCGAAGCGCGTCGACCGTACATGGGCGCAGCGTATCGCGAGGTGTCGGCGCCGGAAACCTCCCAGGTCGGAAAATGCAGGGAGCGTGTGAAGTTTCGAGGAGAGGCGTCCGTTGAACCCTTGGCGGCGTAGTATCGGCGCAAGGAGCAGCATGAAGAAACTGAGCAGGGTGCAAGGGAATGAGTGGGAGCGGCTCTCGCAGGCCATGGAGCAGGCGCGCGAGACGTTGGAGCCGCTGGTCAATCAGTGGAACGACATGGCGGCGGCCGACGAGTCGCCGCGTCGCCCGACCGAGGTCAGCGACGCCACCCAAGCGGCGTGGGCCGCCTGGGCGAGCGCGGCCGAAGACGTCAAGGCGTTCGCGTCCGCTATCCGTGACGCCGCGCAGGAGCACTTCGACGAGCGCAGCGAGCGCTGGCAGGAGGGCGAAAAGGGCGAGGAGTACAGCGCATTTCTTGATAGCTGGAACGAGGTCGCCGAGATGGATGTCGAAACGCTGGAGAACGCGGTCGACGACGAGACATTTGAGCTCTCGCTGCCCGAGTCGATTGAGGACGGGCCGGTGGCGGGTGCGCTGACGGAGCCGGGGGAATGATGGCCGTGGTGCTCGCGCTGATGGCCGTGGTGCTCGCGCTTGGATGCGCCGACGACGCGCCGCGCGAGTGCGCCGCGCTCGGCTGGACGTGCGGGCTGGACGACACCGGCCGCGCCTGCGGGACGTGCGGCGGCGGGATGACCTGTGCCGCGGGCGCCTGCGAGGTGCCGCCGTTCGGCGCCTGCGAGGTGGGCGGCCCCGCGTGCGGGACGATGCCCGATGGCGCGCGCGCGCTCTGCACCGCGCTCCCGTCGGGCCGCGCCTACTGCGAGCCGGTTTGTGTGGCTGATGCGGACTGCGACAAGTGGAGCGGTGCGTCGGGGCGCTACGAGTGCCGGGCGCGCTACGACGGCGCGCAGGTGTGCCTTCCCCGATGACCGATCAGGAGCCCGGCGCGGCGACCGGGCCGGTGGCCCCGCTGAAATCCGCCTCGGCCCAATAGGCGTGACGAAACCTCGCGTGCGTCATCTTGGCGCCGCGGAAGAGCGCTCGAAAGCAGTCCGACGCGCTGAGGTCGGCTGCGATCAGGAGCGCGCCGCTGAGGTCGGCGTTCTGGAGGTCTGCCCCGACGAAGCTGGCGCCGGTAAGAGTCGCGCCTCGGAGGCTCGCGCCGCGGAGCCGGGCGTTGTCGAACCGGGCGTCGCTGAGGTCCGCGCCCTTCAAGTCCGCGCCGCTGAGGTCCGTACCGCTGAGATCAAGCCCGTCGAGCACAGCTCCCCGGAGGTCCGCGTCTCGTAAGTCCTTCGCCCCGGCGCGCGCGCGCGCCACGTCTCGTCTGTTCGCCATGGCGCAACGTACTCCGCTTTTACGGGCCGTGATAGCCTGCCGCCTGCCATGAAAACGTCGCGTCCCGTCGCGTGACCGCCAAGTTCAATGAACCCCTCGCGCCGGTCGGGCGCGAGCTCGGACCAGCGGAAAGCGACGCGCGCCCTTGCTACCCACCGGCAGACTCTTCCTCTCTACTGAGCACGTCGAGGCTCGGAACGAGCAGACGCTCCATCTCTTTGGGCTCGAACTTCGTGAGCCCGCCCGCGTACACCCGGCCCTGGGACAGAGAGATGCCGTGGGAGAGGTACGCGGCGAGGCGCCGCAGCACCCGCTCGCTCAAGGGCTCTCGCGGGTAGAGCCCGTGCGCGATGTTAATGTGCCGGGCCGCGGCTCGGTTACGCACGAACGCCGGGGGGCGCCGGGCCATGTAGGTCGCGAGGATCGGCGCGGGATCGCGGAGGCCGACGGACCACCACGCGCGGCGGTGCTTGGCGATGAAGCCGTCGTGGGCGCCCTTCTCGCGGGCGTACCGCAGGAACTTCTCGACCGCCCGCCGTTCGTCCTTCTCGAAGACGTCCAGATCGGTTGGAAGGTCGATCACGCGGCGCAGCGCCGCGGGGTCCGCGAGTTCCGCCCCCGCGCTAAAGAGTTCGCGGGCCTTCGTCACCGTCGGGAACAGAACCGAGTGCGGGAGGAAGGCCGAATGGTCGCCAGCGATCCAGATGGCGTTGGCGCCAGTGACCTGTCCGCGGTGGACGCGACAGAGTTCGCCGAGTTCAATGAACCCCTCGCGCCGGTCGGTGGGCGGCTTCGTGAACACGCTCCACCGGGGCGCGAGGGCGAGGTGGTCGCGGCGCACAGGATGCCCCCCGCCGAGGTCCGCGAGGTCCGCCACGCTCTCGACGCTGCACATGTAGATCGACGTCGGCTTCGCGGCGACCTCGAAGCAGGTGATGGCAGCCGTCGTGATCGCGTCGGGGAACGGCATCGCCTTGGGGTCGACGAGGTGGATGCTGCGCCCGCCGAGACCGCCCAAGAGCAGGTCACGCACGACCTGACCGTAGTTCACATCGAGCCACTCCGACGCCGTGACGAACACTCCCAGGTCGCCAGGGCGCGCGTGTTCGAGCGTGGCGAGGAAGAAGTGGACGTGAAGGCCCGCGAGCTGGCTGGCCGTCAGCCCGTGGCTGCGAGCCGTCGCCGTCATCCACGCCTTCCACTTCGGTCCAAGCAAATGGTGGCGGACGTAAGGCGGGTTGCCGACGAACAGCGTTCGCCCGGCGGACTCGGGCAACGACAGGCCGCGGTAGTCCTCGACGCGCACGGAGGCGCGCGACGCGAGGCCCGCTGCCGCGAGGTGAGCCCGCGCGAGAAGCGCGGCCAGCGGGTCCGTCTCGACGGCCACTAGTGCGGCCCGTGGCAACGTGCGGCCCGCGGCGACGGAGAAGCGGGCCGAGCCCGCACCAGGGTCCACTACGCGCGCGATCGGCCCGTGGGAGGCGGCCCACGCCATCATCGACGACACGATCGGCTCGGGCGTGTACGTCGCGCCCGAAGAGCGGCGCGCGATGGAGTTACGCAACGTGCAGAACGTGTCGCCGAGCGGGTCACCTCCGCCGCGGATCTTCGCCAGCGCCTCCCCGACGTGGGCCTTCGAGGCTGGGGGCAGCCCCCGCACAAGCGCCTCCTCGGCGTCCGACCATCCGGGCACGTCACGCGCTCCGAGGGCCACCGCGAGAGCTGCAAGCTCCGTCTCGGATTGCGGCCAGAACAGCGACTTTATCGAAACCATGGGTGTTCTCCGACGCGGGCTAGAAGGGTCGGCGGCGGTGACGGATAGCACTTTTTGTCGCTGCACCATCAGCGCCGGTTGCCCTGACTTTGAGGCCGGGGTTCGCGCTCTGGCGGGGCACGCACGAAACGGTAAATGATTTGCCGTTTCGTGCGGATGTCGGTCCCGCCCTCCTCCGCGTCCCGCCAGGAATAAAAACCGTCGACTGCGGCCGCCATCGCAGCTCCATCGACACCCGCGCCGCCGGGGTGATAGCGTCGCCCGATGAAGCCGCCCCGCAAGCGCAACGGCGCCGATCGTCTTTTGAGCGACGTGGCGCTCGACCCCACGCGAAGCGTGCGGCTCTACATGAGCGAGGGCGGAAGCGTCCGCATGGAGCTGGTGGACGCCGTAGAGGACCGTACGCTCTTCGCGCTGGACCTCGGGCCCGCGGACGTCGCCAAGGTCCGCGGCGCCACCAAGGCGGTGCTTGCCATTCGCGCGCGCCTGGGCGCCCCGACAGCGCCAGCCGTCGAGGCGCCGTCTGCGAAGTTCCCGCCGCATGGCGTGATACTCGCGTCCGCACCCCTCAGTCAGTACCCGTTCCTGCTGGATTGGGAGCGCCCGCGAGGATTCCTGATCCGTGGCGACATCTTCGCTATCTTCCGAAAGTTCGGCAACAAAGAGCAAATGCGGGAGTGGGGGTTTCGCTCGGGGAAGGGCTCGCGCGGCGAGTGGCTCCCGTGGGCGACGCACAACCTCGACGGCGCTCAGGCGCTCATGGAACGGGGGCGCGGCAAGCTCGCGATCACCTCCGGCGCATGGTCCGCGTACCAGAAGGCCGCCGACGGAGAGAGCGCGGCGGACGCGCCGGGGCCTGGAGGCGCCCCCGTCGCGCTGGCGTACCCGACGGTCGACCCGGCCGCGCTGGGCCTCCCCGTGCCGCCCTACGGCATCGGCATCGCGGCGGAGCCCTACTCGCCCGACATGATGCTACTGGCCGTCAGCAAACGCGGACGGGGGTACGAGCTGATCCTCCCCGACGTCATGGCCTTCTTTCGCAACTACGTCGGGGTCGACGGACTGAAAAACATGGGATTTGCCACGGGCAAAGACCCCGCCACGGGCAAGTGGCTTCCGTGGGCGTCCAACCACCCCACGGGCATCGCGGAGCTGATGGCGCAGCTCAAGACGGACCTGTACCTGACGCCGCGCGCGTGGGCGCTGTTCGTGGCCGACACGGGCCTCGGGCTCGCGCCGGGCGAGGTGCCGCGCCTGACCATCACCCGCAATGTCGGTCACAAGGGCTTCACCGTCGGCGGCCCGGAGTGGGCGGTGCAGGGGTTGAAGGCGCCGCTGAAAGACCTCGGGTTCGAGCCGCACGGGGTCCGCATGATCGCGGCCACCATCGTCCCGGTCTACACGCTTATCCGATCGAACTTGTCGGCCAAGTTCGACATTCCCGACGACATCGTGGCCGAAGCCGCGGCGCTGGGCTCGGGCATTGCGGGCTCGGCCATTGCGACCGGGGAGACATGCGGGGTGCTGATCGCGCCGCCCGGTAAAACGTACCTGCCGTTTCAGTGCCCCGGCATCGCGTACGCGATGCAGCGCAACGGCACCCTGATCGCGGATGAGCCGGGCCTCGGGAAGACGATCCAGGCTCTCGGCTATGTCAACAACCGGCCCGACGTGGACTCCGTGGTCGTGGTGGCCCCGGCATCGCTCCTCACCAACTGGAAGCGCGAGGCGGAGCGCTGGCTCGCGCGGCCGTTCGCGATCTACGTCGCTGACGACACCGAAGCGCCCGTCCCTCCGTGGGCGAACTTCGTGATTGTCAACTACGAGAAGCTGATTGACGTCGAGTTCAAGGAAACGGACTTTGGCCCCGTGGAGCAGGTGCACGACGTCGTGCTTCTTCCGGCGGTGAAGCGCGGCGACAAGCTCTGGTACGGGGTCCGCAATACGGTCAACGGGCGGGTGGTGCCCGACGTCCGTTTCGGGCGCGAGGACAAGGCGCGGGAGGCCGCGCTGGAGTTCTCCCGCTACGGCGAGCCGTACCGCCAGACGTCGGTTCTCGGGACGCAGCAGACCCTTTCCTATTGGTGGGAGAAGCGCGGGCGTCGCTCGAAGGCGCCGCAGTACGAGCTCTGCGACGCGAGCTGGAAGCCGATGCGGGCCGCGGTGCTGCCCGACGAGCATCGTGGGCACAGCCGACGCGGTGACGTGCTCGAAGGGACGCCCACCAAGCGCGTCAGGCCGAGCCTGATCCTCCGCGACCTCATGGCGCGGGAGTGGGGGCTGTTGGTGGTCGACGAGGTGCACAAAATCAAAGGCTCAGGCCAGGAGCAGCAGAAGAGCTCCGTGTCCATCCTCGGGCTCCAGGCGTACGACAAGACCACGCGCAGGCACTCCGTCACCAAGCCCGGTCTCTCCCAGCGGTCGCGGGCGCGCATCTACTTGACGGGCACGCCCATGCCCAACCGCGTCGTCGAGATGTGGCCTTACATCCACGACCTCGCGCCCGCGGTGTTTGATAACTTCTTCGCGTTCGCGTTCCGCTACTGCGACCCCCAGCGCAATAGCTACACGAACGGGTGGGAGTTCAAGGGCGCGTCGAACACCGGCGAGCTGTTCGAGCTCCTCCGCGGGACGATGATGGTGCGCCGATTGAAGCGCGACGTGCTCAAAGACCTCCCGGCCAAGATGCGCCAGATCGTAATGCTGCCATCGAGCATCCTCGAAGACGCGGGCGTTGACATCGACATGGAGGCCGAGCAGTACGAGGCGCTGATGGAGGCCGCGGAGGGCATCCGCGAGCGGATGAGCGCGGCGATTGAGGCGAAGGACGAAGCGGGCTATCAGGCCGCCGCCGCAGAGCTCTTGAAGCTGCCGCGCGAGACGTACCATATCAGCGAGATTTCGCGCGCCCGCCGCAACATCGCAGTCGCCAAAGTTCCGTACGTCGTCGAGCACGTTGAGAATCTGATGGAGAACGGCATTGAGGCCGTCGTGGTGATGGCCCACCACCATGAAGTGCAGAACGCACTGGTGAAGGCGTTTACGGCCCGGTTCGGCGCCGGGAGTACGGTGCTGCACACCGGCGGACTGGCGCCCCAGGCCAAGGACGAAGCGGTGGTGAAGTTCCAGGGCCTCGACCTCGGGGGCGGCAAGTCGCAGCCGCACGACCCCAAGTGCCGGGTGTTCGTGGGCAGCATCCTCGCGAGCGGCGTCGGCATCACCCTCACGCGCGCCCACAACCTCGTCTTTGCGGAGCTTGATTGGGTGCCCGGCAACGTCTCGCAGGCGGAGGATCGCGTGCACCGCATCGGGCAGACCGAGCCGGTGCTGATCCAACACCTGATCGTGGACGGCTCGCTGGACAGCAAGCTCGTGGAGGCGATCATCGAGAAGCAGGCGCACTCGACGGCCGTGCTGGACACCGCGCGCGGCGCGATGACGTTCGATACGGAGGAGCCGCGGCGCCCGGACTGGTATCCCCGTCCCGACGATGAGACGGTGGTGGGCGGCGTCCGCAAGCCGCGCAAGCCGCGCGACGGCGACGACCTCTCCCCCGAGGAGTGGGCAGTGCAGGTCATCCTGCAATACGCCCGCGACAAGCGGAGCATGAACCCACTGAACCCCTACGACCTGTCCATCATCGAGCATGTCGTGAAGCGCCATGCGGAGGGCCTGTCGGAGTCCAAGGCGCGGGCCGCCGTGGCCGTGGCAATCAAGATTGCGGGCACGGCGCACCGTTCGATCGTCCGCGCCGGAAGCCCCATGCGCGGGCCGCGCAACGCCGTCGAGGTGTGGGCCTCGCGAGGGCTGTCGATCCTGTCGGAGTCGGACGCGGACCTCGCGAGATACCGCAACGATATGGGTTTCTCGGCGGCGGATTCCGCCATCGGGCACGCCCTGGAAGCGAAAGCCATGGTCGGCGCGCTGCGCGACGACGAGTGGCGGATGGCCGTCCGCATCGCAAGCCGATACAAGCACACACAGGTCGGGCTGCCTCCCGCGCTCGACGGCACCCCGAAGAGTAACCCGCGCCCCCGCGCCCCCGCCGCGCCGCCGCGCCGCCGCGGGCGGTGATCTACCCGCCCCCGCTGCCCTGGTGTATCGTGGGCGGGTGACAACGCCCTACCGTTCCCCGCCGCGGCATCCTAGCGCGTGGCTCCTGTGGATCGACCAATGCCTGCCGCTGCGGGAGTTCCAGTGGTTTCGGCGCCGCGTCGGCGGGGCGTGGGTGCTTCTGTGGGGGTACTTGCTGCCGAACGGCGGCGTGGAGTTCTGGCACCTTGAAGGCGTGGACTTGCCCGTCGTGATAAGCACGAAGCTCCTGCGGAGCGAGCAGTGGCCGTGAGGGCGACGCCGCCGCAACGACGCCGCAACGACGCCTCCGGCGCCAACCACCGGGCCGCGGTGGTCGTGCAGGCCGATGACCCGGTGTTCGGGTCGTGGGCGGTGCAGCAACGCCCTGGTGAGGCCACCGGGACGCTTTACCGCTACGACGGCCGCGGGTGGGCGCCCACCGGCCCGGCGACGTGGAACGCCGCGCGGGGTCGGTTCGAGCTGCCGGGCGCGGTCGCCCCGGAAGTGCGCCGCGCGCTCACCGACACCGTGCTCGCGGTGCCTTCGCGCCGCGCGGCGCTGGAGGAGCACCTGGGCGCCCTCGTGGCCGTTGGGTTCCGCGGCACGCGGCCTCCGGCGCAGCGGGTGGAGCTGTCGCCGTTCGGCGCGCTGGCGTACCGCTCCATGGAGCACGCGCGGTGCCTCGCGACGGCGGCGCGGGACGCCGAAGGGCGTCGGCCGGGGCGCGGGCCGCCCCTTTCGCCCGTTCTCCAGGCGATCCAAGACGCATACCTCGCCGCCGACGCGCGGGAGCCGGTGGACCGCAGCGCGGCCACGTTTCGGCGGATGGTGGGGCAGCATCGGCACGCGGCCGAGCTGATCGAACGCTTTGTTGTTCCAGCGCCGCGTGGCAAGCCCGAAACGCTGTCGGCGCCGGTGACGAAGCTCCTCGACGCGCTGTTTCGGGAGCGCTACGTCGCCATCGAGCGCGACACCCCCGGCCGCACCCGATGGTATCGGCGGGTGGAGGGCGAGGCGGCCGTGGCCCTGGACGTCGCGCGCGCGGTGCTGCGCGAGGTGTGCGACGCCCCCGCGGGCACCGTGGAGCCGGGTTCGGAGTGCGACCGGGTGCTCGACGCGATCGAGCAGGAGCGCGAGCCGTCGGGGGAGTGCGCCGCCGTGCGGGTGCGCTGCCCCCATCGAATCAGCGACGACCAACGGACAGAATGGCGCATCGGGGGAATGCCCCCGCTTGGGCCCTACGAAACCACCGACGACCACGCCCCCGGAAGCGTGGCGTGCTGCTTCTATCACCCGGTCTCGCAGGAGCGACTGCGGTTGCAGGCCCAGGTCGGCGAAGACCCGGAGACCCCGCACGGCTCGCGCGCGTGGGTGGACGCCGTGAACGCGCACGAGCAACGGCACCCGATGCACGGCCAGTGGGCCGCCTGTGACCTCAAAGCCGAGGCGGAGGTGGGGGGGTTGCCCACCGGCAGGGGGCAGGCCACCGCGGGCGTCATGCAGCTCTTTCGGGCGTTTGTGAACGCGCACGAGCGGGCCAATACCGACGAAGCGCTGGTGATCTTCGGGCGTTTGGAGCCGTTGATTACGCTGCACAGTGACTTCGACGCGATGTGGGCACTCGACAATAACTTTTGGGACACGGCGCACCTTGAGGCGCATGAGTCTGGCAATCCCGCGCATGTGATGTGGGCGCACCAGCAAATGAAGGCCCGAGGGCTGACCATTCACCACGCAATGAAGGCCAAGGCCAAGCCGCGCCGCAAGCGCAACGACACGACGGGAAGGGACCGATGACCACCACGCTCGACCGCATCGAAGACCTGACGCCTCAGTTTCGCCCCGTGTTCGCAGACCTGTGCGCGCGGGTGTGGGCGATGGTCGGCGCCAACGACCCCGACGACTACACGGGACTCGTGACGGTGCAAGGGGGCAACTTTCAGATCGGTCTCGCGGATCGCGCTGCGCCCCTCGCGGCGATGACGGCGGCGGCCCGCGGAGAAGGCCGCGCCGAAGTCGAGCGCGTCGTGGAGCGCCTGCTTCTGCCGCGGGCGCCGCGGCACCTCCGAATGCTGGTCGTGGCGCCGCAGGCCGTGCTGGTGCTCGACGCGCCCCCCGCAACGCTGTAACGTCGGAGGGCGATGGCGACCGGCGAAAACTCCGTTGCAGCGCTGCGCGGCTCGGGGCTGCGCCTCGTGATTTCCTTTGGGTCGCTCGCGACGGGGCAGCTCCTCCTGGGGGAGCGTGACGCGCACGCCCTGGTGCGTCGCGCCGCCGTGGGTGCCGTGGTCGCGGAGGGCGCCGCGCAGTTCATCCGGCTCGCGCAGACGCAAGGGAACCTCAGCAGCCCGCTCGACCCGTTGCTTTTGGCCTCCTACGGCGAGCGGGAGCTTGCGAAGTTCTGCGCGCTGATGCAGACCGCGGCGCTTCGCACGCGCACCGATGGTCGCTGCCCATAGACCCCAAGACCCCGTAAGGAATGCCCCCGCCATGAGCTCTATTGTGCCCTCCGAAGTCGCCGCGGCGATGGAATCGATCCGAGCCGATGCGGCCCGCGCAAGCGCCGCCGCGCAGCGGGCGAGCGAGGCGCTTGCGCGCTCGTCGGCCACGCTCGACCGCAACGCACCCACCGTCACGCGGGGCGCGCAGCAGGTGGGGCAGGGGGCGCAGCAGGTGGGGCAGGCAGCGCCGCGCTTCGCGCAGGGGGTGCAGACCATCGGGCCGAACATCGGGCGCGTCGGCCAAGGCATCTCGGAGGGCGCCGCCGCCATCCGCAACGCCAGCGCCACCGCGCGCGCGGCGGAGCAACGGGCGGCGGGGTTTTTCAAGCTCATCGCGGCGGTCGTGCTCGGGTGCGCCACCGCCGCGACGGTGCTGGTGATCGCGAGCACGGCCACGGCCACCGGCGGGCGCAAGAGCAACCGGCGCCACGGCCGGAGCCACGCGCGGAAGTGCCGCGCCAGTACGCGCCGCGGCGGCCACGGCCGGAGCCACGGCAAGAGGTGCCCGTGAGCGTCAAGTCCATGCTGCGCGATCTTGCGAAGGCGCGCGCGACGATCAGGGAGGTGCACGCCGCACTGGACGCTGCCACGGCTGTCGGCCAGGAGGCGGGCGAGCTTGCGGGGCGCGTCGAGGGCGAGATTCGCGAGACGGTGGGCGCCGCCGCCGCGCTTGGGCGGGTCGCGGTCGACCTCGCGGGGCGCGCTCACCGGGGCGCGCAGTCGCTCGCGGCGTCGAAGGCCAAGGGGCGCGAGGCGGAGGAGCCTCCGCTGAAAATCCACGTCACGGCCACGCGCTCGCGTTGACCGCTCCCGCCCGTCCGCGGTACAGCCGTCCGCGGAGGTAGAGGGATGATGAAGTTCACGCAGTTCGCTGGCGTAGCAATCGCGTTGGCCATCGACGAGTTCACGATTACCGCGCATGGCGGCGCGGCGCTGATCGCGCCGCTGGAGATTTTCACCGGCGGGCGCAAGAGCAACCGGCGCCACGGCCGGAGCCACGCGCGGAAGTGCCGCGCCAGTACGCGCCGCGGCGGCCACGGCCGGAGCCACGGCAAGAGGTGCCCGTGAGCGTCAAGTCCATGCTGCGCGATCTTGCGAAGGCGCGCGCGACGATCAGGGAGGTGCACGCCGCACTGGACGCTGCCACGGCTGTCGGCCAGGAGGCGGGCGAGCTTGCGGGGCGCGTCGAGGGCGAGATTCGCGAGACGGTGGGCGCCGCCGCCGCGCTTGGGCGGGTCGCGGTCGACCTCGCGGGGCGCGCTCACCGGGGCGCGCAGTCGCTCGCGGCGTCGAAGGCCAAGGGGCGCGAGGCGGAGGAGCCTCCGCTGAAAATCCACGTCACGGCCACGCGCTCGCGTTGACCGCTCCCGCCCGTCCGCGGTACAGCCGTCCGCGGAGGTAGAGGGATGATGAAGTTCACGCAGTTCGCTGGCGTAGCAATCGCGTCGGCCATCGACGAGTTCACGATTACCGCGCATGGCGGCGCGGCGCTGATCGCGCCGCTGGAGATTTTCAACGCCGTGGGGATGGCACAGTGCGATTGCTGGCCTGACGGCCACACCGCGCGCCACAAGATCGACGGAACGCCGGTGTGGGTGCGCCGCTCCGGCTGGCGGATCGAGGTGTGGGGCGTGGCGGACGCGAACCCGCCGGACGCGAACCCGCTCCCGCCGCCCCCCAACGCAACGGACCCGGTGCGCCAGCGTGGGAGCCGGGTGGAGATCGCGGAGGGCTACCTCGAACCGGCGCTCAAGGTGCCGGGCTTCGAGGGGCGCGCGCCGGGCCAGGGCGACCGCGAGCAGTCCAGGGTGATCGGGGCCGGGTGGGTCGACGAGAGCGCCCTCCGCTCGACCGACACCGTGGGGGCCGCCGCGGGCGCCCTGTGGCGCTCGCTGGGAGCCGCTGCGGTGCAGACCCTCCGCCGGGCCGAGCGAGCGGTGCAGGAGCGCCTGGGGCGCCTCTAGCCCGCTCCGTTGAGCGGCGCCGCCAACGCGGCGGCTGCCGCAAACCGCACGCACGCACGCGCGGCGGTGTCGCCGTGCACGGCCACCAGCTCCGCAAACCAGCGCACTTCCGACTGCACCCCGATGGGCCGCGTGAGGCGGGCCGCGAAGTCGTGCGCCCTGACCGCTCGCTCGCGGAACTCCAGCGGGCGCCCGCCGAGCAGCGTCACCAGATCATCGAGCGGGGCGCCCTTCCACGGGACGCCCGCCTCCAGCCGCGCGAGGCTCGCCTTCGGCACCTTCACCCCGCTGCGCGCCGCGAGGTCACACAGCGCGGCCTGCGATAGACGCCCCATCTCGCGGTACTGCGCGAGCAGACACCCCAGCGCGAGCTGCCGCGCGAACCCCGGCTCCGGGTAGCGGCTCGTCTTTCGGCCCTCGCGGCGGGCGCGCTCCAGCACAACGCGGGCCTCGCGGGCGGGGTAGGGGACGGCGGCGGCGCGTCCTACCTCAGTCGCGCCTGCGATCAGCGCGCGCTCGACCCCGGCGAGCTGTTCGCGCGTCGGGGACGGGAGACACGCCGCCCCCGCAAGCGCCAGGATGGCCCGCCGCAGGTCGCGCCGCGCCCCGGTGACGCTCTCGGGCGGATGCACGGCCGCGCACGCGCTGTCGAGGCGCCGCGCGGTGGCGCCGGTGCGGAGCGCGACGAAGGCCCGCACGGCCGCAAGCGCCTCCTCCTCGCCCTCGTGGTCGATTTTGGCGGCTTCGAGCCAATCGACCATCACGTCGAGCAGCTCACAGAAAGCGGGCAGCGTACGGTCTTCGACCATGGAATCCCTCGCACAACGCGCGCCGTCGAACTCGACGCCCGGAACGAGCGCGCAGGGGAGGGGGGGGGCTGCGCGCAATCCGGGCGCCGAGTTCGGCGGCGCCCCGCGCGTACTGTATCGCCGCTAAGGGTTGATTCGCAAGAGCACGCGAGCACGCGAGCACATTTGGGCGTCGCTCTCGCTGCCTGCCGGGGCGTGGAGCGCGTGCACCCGCGCCGCGGCCTCGAAGAACCGCAGCGCGAAGGCGTGGTGGCGGCTCTCCCCCGCCGCGATGCTCTCGACCGCGACCGCGGCGTGCGTCAGGGCCACCAGCGCGGCCACCTCCGCCGGTTGCGGCGTGCGGCTGCCGCACTGCCGCACTGCCGGTAGGATTTCCGCGAGCGCGGCCACCTCGTCGGCCATGTGGCCCCCGTGGCGGGCCAGCAGACGCAATCCGAACGACTCCACGACGCGACGAGCGGGCACGGCGTAGACGTGCACCGCCACGGCCACCATGTCGTGCGCCGTTTCCACCACGGCCACGGCCAGGAGGATGGTGTTCTCCAGCGCGAGCACTTCCCGCTCGAACTGCGACCGTGGGGGCGGGGGCTCCCCGAACGCCACGGGGTTCACGGGGTTCACGGCTCCCCCCGTCCCGCCGCTGCAAAAACGGCCGCGAGCCACGCCGGGGCGCCCTCGGGGATGGGCTCGCCGTTGAGCGCCTGGAGCAGCGCCTTCGCGGGCCCCGGCATGTGGGGCACGCCGCCGTCCGCCAGCGCAGCCGCAGCGCGCCGGATTTCCTTCCCCGTGAACCGCGTCGCGGCGGTCTTTCCCGCCGCCGACGCCTTCCGCTCGCGCACCTTGCGCCGGGTCTCGTCCACCGTGTCGCGCATCGTCTCGACGATCGCAGCGGCCTGATCCTCCGGGTTGAGCCGCGCCACCTGCATCGCCCGCGTCGTCGACACCTCGCCCGCGTCGATCGCCTGGAGCAGCACCGGGGACGCGCGATCCAGCAGCGTGACGTACCCAATCAGGGTCGCGCTCGCGATGTTTTCGGCCGTCGCGTACTCGTCGGCGGAGGTTCCGTAGGTATCCCGCGACCGGAGGAAATTCCGGGCGACGGCGAGCGGGCCGTCATCCTGCCGGAACGCATTGAGCGAGCGCGCCAGCAGAAACACCTCCTGCGCGCTCGTCTCGGGCGTCGAGCACGCCCGGACCTTCAACAGCGTGTCGCCCCGCTGCGCGCGGAGCCCGTTGGCGGCGCGCGCGGCGCGGACGCGCTGGCGGCCGTCCGCCACCCACAGACGTCCTTCCTTCACGACACACGTCACCGTCTGCTTCACGCCGAGCTGGTCGACGTTCGCCACGAACTTCGCCTGCAACGGGAGCTTGACGCGCTCATCATAGAGGGGGTCCGTCGCGTCTGCCGGGCTGTCAATACCGGCGATCAGCAGGGACTCCGGCGGGAACCAATACAGGTCCGTGCGCGTCACCTCCACGCCGAGGTGATCGCCCGCCTTGGCCCACGCGGGCCTCTTGTCTCGCTTCGATTCGGTGGTCATCGTTGCTCCTTGTCGCATTCCCTGACAGTCACATCCCACGGGCCCTCGGGCGCCGCGGACCATTCGCGGGTGTATCCCGCCGTGATTGAAAACCGCACCCGCCGCAGCACACCGCACCGCGAGCACTTCGAGCGGGCGCTGTCGCCCACCGACGGCTCAGGCACCCACACATGACGGGCGCTCATCGGTCAACGATCCAGACGACGGCCGCGCCGTCCACCGACAGGACCGACACGGCCGCGCCGGGCACCTCCGCGCGCACCACCTGCGATCCCGCTGTCGGAACCGGCCCGCCGCACCCGCCGCACAGCAGCGCCAAAACACGCGCGCACCTCACCAGTCTTGTCGCCATCATCACCGCCTCTTCTCCGCCCGCGCCGCGCGGACCCATTCCGCCCCCGCGAGAATCGCGGAGGCCGCCATCCATCGAACGAACTCCACCGGCGGCACGTCGGGCAGCCGTACCACGCACGATCGCGCCTCCATGTCGATCTCGAAGAGGGCGCCCGCCGCGCGCATTTCGGCATCGAGCGCACACCGCAGCTTTCCCACCAACCACTCATCGAGCGTCTCAGACGGCGCGGCGTCCAGCGCGGCGTCCAGCGCGTAGTCGTCCGCGTAGTCGTCCGCGTCGGCGTTCACGCCGGGCCCAGGCGCTTGACGGGCTTGCTGGCGCGGCCGAAATCTGCGGCGGCGCGCAGAGCGTTCGCAACCGCGGGGCTCAGAGCGCGCGCCTCTGTGCGGGCCTCCTTGGGGGGGAGCGGCATCGCGCCGAAGCGAAAGCCGTTTGCAACGACCTCGAGGATTTCCGCAAGGGCGGTGCGATGGTGCTCGTACAGCTCCACCGCAGAGAGCACGGCCGACTCCGGCCCAACGTATCGGGTTGTCTTTTTGTCCCCGCGGAACGCCTCCCGACTGGTGCCCTCGTACAGCAGGCGCCCGACGCTCCGCACGCTGCACCCGGCGAACACCCCGCAGTGCATGGAGAGAGCGTCCTCGTGCGCGTTGCCATAGTGGACGTCGCGCCGAATCTTGGGCTCGGCCTCGGGAATCTCCACCTCGCTCCCGTAACGGGCGAGATAGCGGTCCATCACGCGCTTCGCGCTCTCGCGCTCGGCTTCGGTGGCAGCGGCGTTGGTGGCGAGGGCCGCGAGGCGGCGGTACGTCTCGCGGGGCTTTTCCATGTCGGGCGTCGTCTCCATGGACCGCAGACGAGGGGGGTGGGGTGGGTATTCAGCCGGGGCGCGATTTGGCAGGGCGCGCGGCGCGCGTCTTGAGCCGCCGCCGGACCTCGGCGCTCATGACGCACCTGCAATCGCCCGGTCGAACAGGTCGAGGATGTCGGCATGAGTGGTCGTCGGGGCGTCGTTGAATACCGTGGTCGTGGCCCGCCAGGGTCTTCCCGGTGCGGTCGTCAGCTCGTCGTAGAGCGCCTCCTCGGCGCGCTTGCAGGCAGCCCCCCGCACCGGGGGGCCGCCGCTCGGGTCGGGGGCCTCAGTGTGGACCGCCCCCAGCACGCACCAGCACGTCGCGTCGGGCGACCACGGGGGCACCTCGCCGCCCCCCGCGTCGCGCGCGAATGCGCGCTGCGTCCAGCCGAGGGCGATCCGAGCGCGCCCTGCGATCAGCAGATTGAGCACCGCGCTCACGACGCCACCTCGGGCAGTCCAATCAGGAGGTGCGGGCCGATGACGCGGCGCAGGATTGCGCGGGACGCGGCGGATGATGCCCGCCCGGCGGCGAAGTGGGCGTGATCGGATGAGTCCGCCGCGGTGCGCAGTGCGGCGTAAGCGGATAAGGCCGCCGCGGTGCGCAGCGCGTCGTAAGCGGCGTGGTCGTGGTCGAAGGCGTGGGCGTAGTGGGCGGCGGCGGCCCGGATTCAACCACCTACGCACGCCACGGCGCGATATTCACACCGCTCCGCTCGCCGGTTCCCCACCGGGGCGCCGTTGGTTCTCCGGCGGGCGGAGACGGCGGGCTCGGCTACGCCGCCGGATACCGCAGCGCGGACGGGCCCAACGGCCCCGTGGCGCTCAGAAGCGCGGCCGTCGCGGGATTCGCGAACAGCGAATCAATCGGCGTGCGGACGCCGTGCACCATGGCAGTGCGCGACACCAGCCGCGCACCGTGGGAGTAATCGCTGTACCGCGACGAGTGTCCCCCGAACACCGGCTGCCACGGCGCCCCGTTCGCCCGGTGCCAGCCGTAGATAAACACTTTGCCGGGCGTGCGCGGCACTGACGCGCCGACAATCACGTCTTTCTTCGCGCCAACGATCAGCCCCGCGCGACCCGCCACCGCAGCGTTCACGATGGCGTCGTGCTCCCCCAGGAGCGCGTTGCTATCGCGGGACGCGCCCGGCCGCGGCGTCATCGGGTAGGGCTCGACCTTGACCGCGCCAGCGCGCCAGATGGCATCGGACAGGCGCGCTGTTGGCAGCATCGCGTCGAACCGATCCGCGATCCGCTGCGCGGTCGACGGCCAGAGCGGGAGCCGCACGCCGCCGCCGCGCACCACGTCGCGCGAGACCCGCAGGGTGACCGCGGGGGACAGCGCGACGTCCACCCATTCCGGGGCTTCGACCGCGCGCTCGAAGTACGCCTCCCGCGCTGCACCAGAGGGCGGCGCGGACGCGAGAAAAAAGCCGGGGGTCATCGGTGGCTGCGCTCCAAGGTCGGGTGAGACGTAGCCGTGCGCCGGGATGGCCTGGGGGCGGGGCGCGGCGGGGCGCGGCGGGCGGGGCCGCGGCGGCGGCGGCGGCGGCGGCGGCGGCGCGGCGGCGGCGGCGGCGCTGGGCTGCGTCACCCATGCGACGAGGCCCAGCCCTAGCGCACCGACGAGCCCTAGCCCCCACGCCTTTTCGGTGTCGGTCACGCGCTGATTGGTGCACGATCTTGGGCGCTTCCGCAACCTCCCGAAGACGTGTACGATCGCCCGATGAGCGATCCACGTCAGCCTGCAACCCCGCCGCAATCTCCTCGTCGCGACCCGCGGGACGGCGCGCAGCCCCCCGCGATCCCGACCGACAGCCCCGCGAACCCGCTCGCGCTCGCGGCCCTGTACTCCGGCAACCCGGCGGTGACGGAGGCGCAGATTGTGGGCATCCTGGGGGCAAGCGTCGCGGTGCTCCTCCGCGACAAGGCAAGCGTGCTCTACCTCTACGGCGGCAAGGGCAAGGTTCCCGGCGCAACGCCCGCCAAGCGCCCCGCGGGGGCCGTCGAGCGCCCCGGCGAGGTGGTGGTGTTGATGCAGGGCAAGAACCCTCCGCCGGGGAGCCCTCCGAAGCCGCCCGCTGCGAACGCGAAGCCGCCCGCTGCGCCCGCGAACCCTCCGCCGGGGAGCCCTCCGAAGCCGACCGCCGTGGATTGGTTCCTGGGAGAACTCCAGCGGGGGGGCGTCGGGTGCGCGGAATGGGCCAGCATGTCCGAGACCGCTCGACTGAACACCGTCCGCAATTTCTACTACCCCGTGTCGATCCCGCAGGGGGGCGGCGTGCAGCCGACCAAGGAACAGAGCAAGGAGCAGCAGCGCGAGGCGCAAGAGCTTGTCGCGGCGATCGACGAAGCGTGTGCGAGCGCGTTCACGAGCGCGCCCGCGCCCGCTGCGAACGAGCCCCGCGCCGTGGATTGGTTCGTGGGTGAACTCCAGCGGGGGGGCGTCGGGTGCGCGCTATGGGCCTCCCTGTCCGAGCAGGCTCGACTGAACACCGTCCGCAATTTCTTCTACCCTGTGTCGGTCACGCAGGGGGCCAAGGAACAGTTCCAGGCCCGCCGCAGGCCCAAGCAGCCGCAAGAGCTTGTCGCGGCGATCGACGAAGCCTGTCAGCGGGGGGGGACCGCCTCCAACCGCGTCGGAGCGCCGACCGCCTCCAACCGCGTCGGAGCGTGGGCGGCCGATATGTGGGCCCGATTCGCGCGCATCGGGATCACCTGTGACCAATGGTTCGCAAGCGGTCGCTCG